>Ga0268299_1000940_pt1 | contig 67465 bp, 58 predicted proteins | sample NOBtaG_FD_193484 | JGI IMG/M metagenome (GOLD analysis project Ga0268299, IMG submission 193484) | Activated sludge microbial communities from bioreactor in Nijmegen, Gelderland, Netherland - NOB reactor | ecosystem: Engineered > Bioreactor > Aerobic > Activated sludge | place: Netherlands...
AATTCACTCAAAACCGCCGGAAAGCCGAAGCGCCCCAACACATGCCCGCCACGCGAGTTGCAATCGCCCGCCCAAACTTTTTTCGCCTATTGTCACCTTCGACTTTGCAGGACTTGCGCGCGTGCAATGCTCCTGTCTTCATCCTCGACCCCTCGGCCCCTTGGCCCCTTTTTTCACCTTATGTCACCTTGGTCTTTGCGCGATCGGCACAACAAAAAAGCGGGCGCGAGCCGCCGGTGACGACTCGCGCCCGCAGGCCCCGGGCGCTTGTGTCCCGGGGCCTTTGGTTCGATCAGTTCGCGGCTCGCTCCCAACGAGAGAACGGCTGCCGCGAAGGTGAGGTCATGACATCAGTCGTCCTTTCCGTTGACCCAGCGCTTCTGGATCACCGTGAAATCAGCCGGGCCGAGCGAATCCGAGCCGGGGTAGGCCTCGGAACCGACCGAGACGCCAAGCTCCAACGTGCGCGGCGTCGTGTTCACAAGGTCGGGGTAGTTGGCCTTGTTGAAGTTCGCGCTGATCTGGAACTTGCCGACCGACGCCCGCAGGTGATCGGCCGCGTCGATCGTGCGGCTGACGGCCCCGCTGATGACGAACTGCGACGACTCGAGAACCGGGAAGGGCAGCGTGAGCGTGACCGCCTTGCGCGGAATCTCGATCTCCATCGGCACGTTGGCCGTCGGATTTCCATCGGCGTCGACATTCACGACTGCGCCGTTGCCGAAATTGATGGCGAAGGCGCCGCTGATCTGCCGCCTCAGGTACTTGACGTTCAGGGTGGTCTCGCTGCTCGAAATCATCGTGCTGCGGATGGTGATCGGTACGCACTCGTTGGAGAAGTCGAACCGCGAGCCCTTCCAGTTGATGTCGAACTCGGTGATGGGACCGGCGCAGTTCTCGTATCGCCACTTCTTGTCGTCGTTCGCGAAGACGGCGAAGGTCACCGCTGCGTCGGAGACGACGTTCTGTCCGGCGAGAACAAGATCAACCAGCGCCGTCGGATTCAGCTCGGTGTAGTCGACACCGAAGGGCAGGCCGATCTCACCGGTGACGCGGATGTGACCGGGGTTGGGGTTGAACTTGACCTTGGCCGTGTCGATCTGGAAGACGGACAGGGCCGACGGGTCGAGGGTGATCGTCTGAGTTTCCTCGTGATAGCCGCCGACCGGGTCGGTCACACGGAGGGTGACTTCGTGGGTGCCGTAGGCCAGCGGGACTTCGATCGTCTGACAGGTGAGGTCGTTGCCGGTGCAGACCAAGGCGTTATCGACGGTCCATTCAAAGGTCAGGGTGGAGACGTCATCGTCGATGTCCATCGAGCCGGAGCCGTCCAGGCGCACGATGGCCTCGCTGCCGATGGAGGTGAGCTGCTCAATGACGGCATCGGCCGTCGGCCTCGCGTTACAGGGATCGGTACCGTCGAGGATCTCCTGGCCGTCGGAGAGCGTGTCGCCGTCCGAATCGTCATCGAGAGGGTCGGGGCAATCTTCACCGGCGGCGAGTGCAATCTCGGCGGCATCATTCAGGCCGTCGTTGTCGGTGTCGGCGCTGTTCGGATCGGTGCCGTACAGCGCTTCGTCCACGTCGGACAAGCCGTCGTTGTCGTCATCTGGATCGCAGACATCGCCCAGGCCGTCGTTGTCGTTGTTGGCCTGATCGGTGTTGGCATCACTGGGACAGTTGTCCACGTCGCCGCAGACGCCGTCGCCGTCGATGTCGTTGGCCACATCGCCGGGGCATGCGTCGCAGACGTCTCCGAGGCCGTCACCGTCGCCATCGGCCTGATCGGGGTTGTAAGCCGCCGGACAGTTGTCGACGTCGCCGCAGACACCATCCGCGTCGGCATCGTTGTCCGGATCGTTCGGACAGGCATCGCAGGCGTCACCCAGCGCGTCGCCGTCGGCATTGGCCTGATCGGCGTTCGCGTCGTCCGGACAGTTGTCGACGTCGCCGCAGAGGCCATCACCGTCGCCGTCGTTGTCGGCGTCACCGGGACAGGCGTCGCAGGCATCGCCAAAACCGTCACCGTCGGCGTCGGCCTGATCGGCATTCGCCGCGGCTGGGCAATTGTCCGATTGGCCGCAGATGCCGTCGTTGTCCACGTCGTTGGTGGGATCGGTCGGACAGGGATCGCACGCGTTGCCGAGCGAATCGGCGTCGTCGTCGGCCTGATCGGCATTGGGCGTCGCGGGACAATTGTCAACGTCGCCGCAGACGCCATCGGCGTCGGCGTCGTTGTCGGCGTCAAACGGACAGGGATCACAGACATCACCCTGACCGTCGTTGTCGGCGTCCTCCTGACCGGGATTCGGGTCGTCGACGCAGTTGTCATCGCCGTCGAGGATGCCGTCGCTATCGGTGTCCTGACCGACAGCGAAGGTGAGATTGTCGATGATGCCGGAGGCGGCTGAGACGGTGACGCGGTGGATCGGAACGGTCGGCGAAGAGATGCCGATCACGCCGTATTCGAGGAAGCCGCAGGCCCCGTTGGCCTGGACGAACGGCGGCGCGAAGACGGCGGTTTCGATGATGGCGTCATTTTCATCGCGGGCGGTAAACGTCGCGAACTGGAACTGGGTGGCGACGAAAGCAACGGCAAAGGCGCTGACCGGAGGATTGAAATCAATCGAGGCGGTCTGCGAGGCGATCACGCCGAACGGCAGAGAGCCGTTGATCGCCTGTACCGTTCGGAAACAGGATGCGCTGTCACGGGCCAGTCGCACATCCGGATTGATGGTGACGCCCTGTGCGGCGTATTCCGTATTGGGGAACGTGTAATTGTTCGGCGGGTTGAGAAGTGTTGTCCCGGCGCCGTCCTGATCGAAGGTCAGGGTGGTGTGCGGGACGGAAGTAAAGAACGCGAAATTGGTGATTGGCGCCGCGACGGCCGATGTGGCAGCCAGGGCAATGTGCGAAAGTGCGACCGCAAGCATGTGTCGTGTCATGCGAATCAACTCCGTGGTCTGATTTTCCGCCAACCTTTAATGGAAACCTACGCAGGCCTCCTACAGAGAAAGCGTTGTGAATTGGGATCAATAGGGCTGAACTGCTCAAACAAAGCCGTTCCCCTCCGTGTTGGATACAAGCCCGCGGTTGAATTGCTTGATGCGACCCGCTGTTTAATCTCGTCTCCCGCCCGGCGACGAAGCCTCGATGCGCGTCAGTCGCGGAATTGTCACATGACTGACACTGGGGCAAAGTTTCACCAAAGCGGCTGTGAATTGCAAGAGGAATCCGGTGGTGGGCAGCGGGAATTGTTGGCAAGCGAATGCGAAGGTATCCTGATCGATGAGCCGTTGGCAAGCCGGACTTGCGATGATGCAGTCACGCGAACGCGGCAGTGCGGATGCCCCGATAACAATTCGACCTGATTGGTCGGATTTCACGAAAACGTTTTCCTGCCCCGAGTTGGGCGGTGAACAAGGGAAGAGGCCCATGTTAGACCCAAGGATTTCTCGACTTGCTGACGTGCTTATCAAATACTCGTGCGCCGTGAAGCCGGGGGAAAAGGTGCTGCTCGAGGCGATTGACGTGCCGCACGAGTTTGCGTGCGAAATCGTGAGAACCGCTCGCGCGGCCGGGGCGATCCCGATCGTCAAGCTCGACTCGAACCAGGTCAAGCGGGCGCTGCTCCAGGCAGGGACGAGCGAGGGGTGGAATCTGATCGCGGATACCGAAGAAGGCGTGATGAAAAAGGTGCAGTGCTACATCGGGGCGAGGGGAAGCCCGAATGTGAGCGAACTGTCCGACGTGCCGACGGAGATGCAGAAGATATGCGAGCAGACGGTCTGGAAGCGCGTGCATATCGAAGCGCGCGTGAAGGGGACGCGTTGGGTGGTGATGCGCTGGCCGAGCCCGTCGATGGCACAGATGGCCGAGATGTCGACGGAGGCGTTCGAGGATTTTTACTTCAACGTCTGCACGATGGATTACGGCAAGATGGCCCGTGCGATGAAGCCGCTGGCCGAGCGCATGATGAAGACCGACCAGGTGCGACTGGTCGGGCCGCGCGACACGGACCTGACGTTTTCGATTAAGGGAATTCCCGCAGTCTGCTGCGACGGGAAGATGAACATCCCCGATGGCGAGGTATTCACGGCGCCGGTACGGGAAAGCGCCAATGGAATCATCCAGTTCAATACGCCGACGCTGTATCGCGGAGAGACTCACACGGATATCCGGCTTGTGCTGAAGAACGGTAAGATCGTGGAGGCGACGAGTTCGAACACGGCCAAGCTGAATGAAGTGCTCGACGCGGATGCGGGGGCGAGATACATCGGGGAATTCGCCATCGGGTTTAACCCGTATTGCACCAAGCCGATGAAAGACATTCTGTTCGATGAGAAGATCGCCGGGTCGATTCACTTCACACCCGGGGCGTGCTACGACGAGGCGAGCAATGGGAACAAATCGAACATTCACTGGGACATGGTGCTGCGCCAGACGCCGGACTGCGGGGGCGGAAAGATGTTTTTCGACGGGGAGCTGGTGCGCGAGGACGGCATGTTCATGGTGGATGATCTCAAACCGCTGAATCCCGACAACCTCAAGTAGCCGGGCCTGGAAATGAAGCGAGCCCCCGCCGGACCTTCATCCGACGGGGGCTCGTCTTTTCCTTGAGATGTGCCGGTCAGCCGTTTTGCATGAGCGGTCGCGGCTAACATCAGCGATCAATTTTTTCGGGAGGCTCCGCAAACAGGAAACGGAGGATATCGGGAAATCGCTTCTGCCAGGCGGCTTCATTGTGTTCGCCGCCGTCCACCTCCCGGTATGCGAAGTCCCGGTCGGCTTTCAATCCCGCGGATTCGAAGATCTTCACTAGCTGGCGGGTTCGACGAATGCCCTCGGAGAATCCCTTCACCTGACGACCTTCTGCCGATCCCATGTCGACCCAGAAGCGAACATTCTTCATCCATGACGGATCCTTCGCGAGCGACTCGAGCAGCGAGGCGTGATTCCACATCAGGGCCGGTGAGATGACGCCGCATCTGGAGAATACTTCGGGGTATTGCTTGCAGATGTAGAGCGAGATGAGCCCGCCGAGTGAGGAGCCGGCGACGCCGGTGTGGGCTCGATCCGGCAGGGTTCGATAGGTCTTGTCGATGAACGGCTTGACCTCTTCGACGAGGAACTTGGCGTAGAGGTCGCCGTTGCCGCCACCGCCGCGTTCGTCGTCACGATCGGGCGTGTACTCGTCCATTCGTGCGGGCGTGTTGTAGATTCCGACGATGATGAGCGGCTCGATCTTGCCGGCTTTGACCAGCGATTCGGCAGCCTCATCGGCGCCCCACTCGATGCCGAGGAAAGACGTTGAGGCATCGAAGAGGTTCTGGCCGTCGTGCATGTAGAGGACGGGGTAGCGCTTCTGCGCGGCCGAATTGCTCTCATAGCTGGACGGGAGGTAGACGACGAGCGAGCGCGGACTGGAAAGACGTTTGGAGGGGAAGTCGGCGTGATAGCGAATGAGCCCGCTAAGGCGTTTTGCGCCTTTTGCGATCTGGCCGGCTAAAGAAGCCGAAGATTTCGACGCCCAATTTGCGACAGTGACTTCGACCTTTGCGGGCCCACCGACGGCGAGTCTTCGATTTGCAATGTCGATGCCTGTCGCGCTTTTCTCGACATTTTCCCAGGTTCCCAATGTGAACTTGTATTCAATCTGAACGCCGGCGGGCAATTCGATGGTGCGGTGGAAGCGGCCATCGTCCATGCGCTCCAACGGCACGCCCGGGACCTGCCATGCGCCGATGGCCGGATGGCTGCCGCACAAATAAACAACAGCATCCTTCGGGGTCCCGGCGGGAACGGTCACGTAGAAGTCGAGCTTCGCGTCGGCCATGTGACCGGTGCCCAGAGAGGCAAGTACGACGAAGAGATTCGCAAGCATGAGAGGTTCTCCGATATCATACGGGCCGAAGGAGTCTTAACTTTGCACGATCATGCGCCCCAACCTGACGGGGAAGATCATCAAGAAGCGGCCGGCGACGAAGCGTCCCAGGCCAGCATATACGTCTGCTTCGAACCGGACCAGAGCATTTGTGCCGAGCGAATCGACGGCTGGCATCGGACCAACGACGATCTTGCGGAGTATAGCGCTCGCCTGGAGACACCGATCGACGCGCCCGAGGCGGCGGCGATCAAGGCGCGGCTGAGCCGGCAAATCCGTGAAGCCGATGTGTTGATCTGCGTCATCGGCCCGACGACATGGCTCAATGAGTGGGTGGCATGGGAACTGGAGACCGCCAAGGCAGACACGGACCGCAAGGGGCTGGTGGCGATCATGCTGCATCATCAGGACCTGCCGCCGAGTCAGTTACAGGATGCAGGAACGGTATTCATCCGTTTTCGCCGAGAGCAACTTGAAGGGGCCATCGTCTTTGCCCGGCAGGTGCCGAATCACGAGGAAGACTTCATGTTTCTCGACGAGTGAGGGGAGCGGGCGGGCCCGGACAGGATCAGTCAGATAGTACGGTGGCCGGCGCGGGCGTTGCATTTCGCTTCGCGCGTCTCTCCTCGCGGGCCAGTTGCGAGAACAGGACGTAACCCGTGATTGAGACAACCAGGGCGACGACAAAAACTCCCCAGTCGATCCAGTCATAAAGCAGTGCGCCGAGGAACGGAGCGAAGAGGCCGCGGAAGCCGGTGAGCGAGACGTGGATTCCCATGTAGAGCTCGGCCTTGTCGTCTTCGGCGAAATGCAGGTGGCCGATGTTCCATGCGATGGCGCCGCCGCTTTGGGCCATCCCGTCGGCGACGCGGCCGATCGAGAAGGCGACGAGGGCGAGCACAAGGATGAATGCCGCGCCGCTTTCCACGTACATCGCCGCCATGGCTCCTAAACCGCAGAACAGCAGCGACGTGCTCCAGCAGACCGAGTTGACTACACGAAAGCGGAGCACGCCGACGCGATCAAAGAGGCGCGCCCAAATGGGCAGCATGAGCAGCGTCACGACGCGCGGCACGCCGTCCAGAAGGCCATTACTCACGAGGTAGGAGAGGCCGAGGACCTTGGTGAGTACGATCGTGTTGACCGGCATGACCATGAGGTTGGCGCTGCCGAGACACATCTGAGCGGTGCAGTAGCGGGCGAATTTAGGGTCCTGCCGGAGGGCTTCGCGCATTCGACCGATGATCTGCCAGGGCGTCACCAGAGAGACGAGAGAAAAAGGCGCGATGAGGCCTGCCTCAGCGATGGCGTCGCGATCTCCTCCGGCGCGGGTCGAGGCAGCCGACTTTTCGCCGCGGACGTGCAGGCGTCGAAAAACAAGAAGGCCGAGTGCGCCGGCGAGGGCCACCACCGGATAGAACCACTTGTAGGCAAGGTGATCGAAATCGAAGAGCGCGCCACAGCCGAGAATGATGGGCAGGCTGACAAGAGTACGGACGATCTGAAGTCCGGCGGTAATTCGGCCGCGATGCGACTTGGGATAGTTACTCTTCCATAAGCTGGCACGGGTGGTGACGACCCCGGACATGAACACGCGAGCGAGACAGATCTGCATCGCGAAAATCCAACCGCCTGCTTCGGAGTCCGGGGTCATGCAGACGGTTAGCGCGCAGGAAACACTCGCGGCGGCCAGGGCCATAAAGACGGGGATCTTTCGACGGCCGACAATGAGGGCTCCCCAGACGAGGCTGACGAGATTTGCGAAGGCGGGGGTCGCCTGGACCACGGTGATGAGGAAGTAGCTTCCGCCGAAGGTCTTGCTGACCACGACGGCTGAGACGGTTCCCTCGACGAGCCCGGCAAACAGGCCCCAGATAAAGAGGTGTTGAATCTCGATGAGGTAATTGCGCCGGGCCATGAACGGCAGCCGGCCGATGCGAAAAAGGTCCATCAACTATGCGCCCCAGCGGGACAGTTCCATCCTTCCCGTCGTGAGCCGAAGTATAGCACGATCAGGGGAGTGTGTATTGGACCGTTGAAATATGGGGGGCGGTTCCGGACGGAGAGCGCAGCGGCGCAATCACTCGAATTCGAGAGTGAAGCGGGACTTGAAGTGAAGGTAGTAGAGGCCGATGAGGCGCATGGTGATGATCGAGAGAGCCACATTGAGAACATTAAGCCCGGCCGTAAGAGCGATGCTTGCACCACCCAACTCCGGGAGCGAGATGTCCAAGCCGATCATCGTGAAGACGATCGCGACGAACGGAAGGGTCCACAAGAATCCGACGAACAGGATCATGATCCAGATGGCGATGTATGGGAGAAACGTTCGGAAAATCGTTGTGAAGATGAGGTCCAGACGGAAGATCATGCCGAGTGCGTTGAAGGCGAACAGCAGGACAAAGATCGGCCAGAGGAAGAATCCCCCGGCCATCCACGCCAGGAGCGCAAATGGAGACGCCATCCAGCCCGGAAGCGCGCCCGTGAGCATCGCAACGGAATAGAAAGCGAAAGGTCCAATTGCGCAGATGTAGGCACCGATGTATTTCAATGCCGGCTTGATGACATCGTCAATAAAACCATCTTCCATCTTGATGCCGGGCATGTCATCGGAGCCGACAGCGGTGTCCTGGACAACCGAAAGATACATGGCGCTGAGCCAGCCGAATATGATGAGCGATCCAACAAGACCGAGCATTCCGGCGTAACTCAGCGGAATGTCCATCAAGGAAATGAAGCAGATGATGACGAAGTTGACGATATTGGAAGTGTTTCGCACCGGATAGATAAAGCTCTGAACGGCATCGGACCAGAAGCCACGTACCGGCCCCTGGACCACGTTCAGCTCCGCCTTCACGCCGGTTATCTGTCTATGGCGAGGATCGCGCGCGTACTCAAGCTCGGCCGTGCCAGAAGACTCGGATGGCGGCAGCGGCGTCTCAACGCTTGGGCCGTCGCCGGTGAGGGATAGCTCGAGGCCGCCGTCGTCGATGGACATCGGCGAAATCGTGCCGGAGAGGTCGGCGATTTCCAAATTGAGATCGGCGGGCGTTTTATCCAGTTCATCGGCGCGCGGGATTCGCGCTGAGGGAACGGGAGGGGGCGGGGACGGCGCGGGTGACGGACGGGCGGCACCAATTGGGCCCGGGGAAGTCGGGCCGGGCGGACTGGGCGATTGTTTTGCAATGACAAAGCGAGACTTTGGCAGGACAAAGCCCGCCCCGCAGCCGGTGCAACTGACGCGCTTGTCGGCGAGCTTCGAGGAGACCTGAAGCACCTTGCCGCATTTGCATTTGACCCGAAGGGCCATCGCCTGCTCCCGCCACTTTTTGAAACGGCACCGCCGCTGCGCCTCCGGCCCGGCGGAATCTCGATTGGGACGAATTCCATTATATCCCGAAATCTCGAAAATCCCGCGCGCCGAGGGACACGCGATTGTCGCCAAGGCAATTCGGGGGCTATTATCGCCAACATGGCCGCCCGAAGGAAAAAGCGAGGCCCGAATACAGCCCTGCCCGATTCGCGCGGGAACCGGGCGGCGCCGCCAGAACATGCGGCGGCATCCAGGCTGAGGCTGCAATTGACCGCTGCCGCGGTGTTTGCATTTCTAATGGGCGCGGCTGTGTACGGCAATACGCTCGGCGCGGATTTCACGCTGGATGATGTGCCGATCATCCAGGAAAACACGGTCATCCGCGATCTGGGAAAATGGCGCGATTATTTCACTACCAATTACTGGGGAGAGAGTGCCAAGTACAACGACAAGAGCCTTTACCGGCCGCTGACCATTCTGTCGTATGCCCTGAACTATGCGGCCCACGAGAACAAGCCGAAGGGCTACCACGCGGTCAACATCGTTCTGCACGGCGTTGCATCGGCGCTCGTGGTACTGATGCTTGCCGCGATGTTCGGTGACGTCATTTCGGCTGCGATCGCCGGCGTCCTCTTTGCGGTGCATCCGATCCATACCGAGGCGGTGGCCGGAATCGTGGGTCGCGCGGAGATCATGGCGGCGATCGGTGCGCTGGTCTGCTGCCTGGGCTATGTGAATGGCGTGCGTGCGACAAAACGGGGCGTGGCGGGCGCTTGGCTCACGCTTTGCGTGGTCGCCTATGCGTTTGGTTGCTATTCGAAGGAGATCGCCGTCGTAGCGCCGGTTCTGATTCTGCTGTGGGAATTGACATCGGGAGGCTTCGCCGGGGCTGTTGAAGACGGGGAGAGGCAGTTCAAGGGAATTGCCGCTCAGGCGACGGTTCGGGACAGCATTAGCGCAAGAAACCTATCCATGACAGGAGGCGTCCAACGGCGAATCGCGATTCAAGAGCGCGCGCCGATTGCGATTGCCGTTTTTTTGTCATTCGCCGCGATCGCCACGTGCTACATCATCATGCGCAAGCAAGCGATCCTCACCGTCAGCAAGAACATCGGGTTCGTCGGCGTTAGTGATTTCGACCGCGTGCTGACCGGCCTTCGCGTTTGTCTTGAGTATGTCGGGCTCTTGCTGGCTCCGATCGCACTTTCGGCCGACTACTGGGTCACTGATGTTCCCATTGCCCGCAGCGTCGCGGAGCCTGGCGTGGCGGCTGCAGCGGCGGTTCTGATAGTGCTTATCGGCGTGATGGTCTGGTCGTGGCGGCGCTCCGCGATGCTGGCATGGGGCGTCGGCGCTTTTCTGATTGCCCTTTTCCCGGTGTCGAATCTGCCGTTTGCCATCGGCGTCATGAAGGCGGAGCGAATACTATACATGCCGTCCATCGGCTTTCTCGCCGCGATTGCGGCGGCGCTGGCGATGACGTGGAGGCGGGCCTCGCTGCGGCCGGCGATGTTGGGCGTTGCAGTACTCGCATCGACGCTCTACGCGGCAAGGACGGTGGCGCGCAACAAGGACTGGCAGAATAATCGCGTGCTTGCAGAAGCAACTCTACGCACATCGCCCGAATCCATCATTTTCAACACGATCATCGCGACCGAATACCGCAAGGCCGGTGACAATGTCAGCGCGAGACATCACCTTGAAAAGGCACTGGCCGGTCAACCGGACAACACGACCTCGCTGTTTAATCTGGGAAACATCGAGCTCGATGAAAAGCGGTTTGAAAAGGCGGCTGACCTTTACCGCCGGGCACTGGCGGTCGAGCCGAAATATCTGTCCGCGCTTAACAACCTGGGGCGAGCCCTGGCGGAGTTGAAGCGATTTGAGGAAGCGGCCGAAGTGTTGGAGCGGTCACGCAGCCTCAGGCCGGAAAGTGCCGCCTCGTACGTCAATCTGCTCTCCATCTATATCCAGACCCGTAACATGACGGTCGCCCTGCCGCTGGCGGAAGAAGCGTTGAGGCGATTTCCCGACGAGGCGGCGGTTCATTGGAATGCGGGAAGTGTCCTCAGTATCGTCGGGCGGAAGGAGGAGGGGGCGGCGGTCTTACGGCGCGCCAAGGAACTCGATAAAGGGTCGGTTGCGCGGGATATTCGGACCTCCCTGGACTGATTCCGAGAAAATCGGCCGTGCATGAGGGGTCGCGGGGAGACTCGTGCAAACCATTGTTTTGTCAGACTTTATCATCGGATTCGCGGCCATCCCGCGTTCCAAATGGAATACCCTTCCCAAATTATTTGCAATTCCGGGGCAGAAATCAGATGCTTAAGTGTTCCATCAATGGGTGTTCGCCGCATGAAACGAGGCGACGCTTGAGAGCGAATTGACTGGCCCCCGCCCTGAGCGATCGGCGCAATCATGAATGAAATGAAGTACGCCAATCCCAGACACTTGGGGGTGCTGCTGGCTGCAGCTGCGCTGATGCAGGCCTTTGCCTGCCAGACATCGGTCAGGTTAGAAGACCCACTTCCCCCAGGGGGAACAGATACTAACACTCAGAAGCCAGGGCCGACGCCGACCGATCCCGAGAATCCGCCGCCGGCACCCATTCAAATCAATCCCACTGGTGAGTACACGCAGTATGTCCTAACGGATCGACAGCGATTCGTGGGACTACCCGCCTGGACGCCGGGGGTAGATTACAACACGCTTAACTTCACGATCCTGACCGCACCTACGCATGGCACCCTCTATGGCTCGGCACCCAATCTTGTGTATGTGCCGGATGCGGGTTTTTCGGGAGATGATGAGTTTATCTATCACGCGGCCGGGGGCAGCCAGTCACTTCAGCGCCGAGTCAAACTCAAGGTCGCTCCCACGTTTGTGCCTCCCATCGGGATTCCGGCGCCGCCCTTCGGGATTGAAGAATCACATCATATGTATGACAACGCGACGTTCGACTTTGGCAGCGGGCCCGAGCCGTACCGCGACGCAGGCAATGGACCTTATACCCACTATATAGACTGCAACATCGGCTTGGATTACTTCCCGCCAAGCAATACGCCGAATCCATTTGGAACGGCCGCCGCGCCGCGGAAGACGATTCCCCTTTCGTTACCTGACGGAAGCGTCGTCGAACTTCATGGCACCGGATTTGACGTGCAGGCCATGATGATCGTTGCCGGGGCCGGGTCGGCTGCAAAGCCCATCTTCATTCGAGGACCAAGCGCGACCCAGAAGCCCATCGTCAGGCGGCCGATCCAAGTCAAGTGTGACTATGTCATTGTGGAGAACATCGATTTCGACTACTCCGACTATGCTTCACCGAGTCTCAACGGCGTCGGCGCAATGGTTCGCGTTTTTGAGGAAACGAGTCCGGCCCTGCGATTGTTCCACCACATCAGCGTGCGGCACTGCCTATTTCGCGACATGCCGAAGGACCCGAACGAGGGGGTGGCGCTAGCGACTAATTTTTCGGTGCAAGACGAACCTTCCTCTCCCAACGACGCGACGAGCGTCCTGGAGAATCTCGTTGTCTATGACATTGAAGCCCGTAATCTGGGCGAGTGGAACAACCCATCAGGCTCGACGGATTACGCCGGTCCGCACTTCGGGTCCAATACCCGACATGTCTGGCTGCTCGATTCGCACCTTCATCACCTCGGCGGCCATGCCGCAGGATTTACTCGAACGAACGCGTTATCCGATCAGGCACCTTGCCGGAACGGATACGCCGGTCGTTGCTACATGCATCACTGCAAGGAAAGTGTACTTATCTTCAAGCACGCACGCGATTCGATATTGTCCCAGTCGATTCTCCATACTTCGCGGGATTCAGATTCCGGGCCGGGAGACGGCGTACAAATCGCATCCAATGACTTCACGGCCGACTGGCCCGCCTCGGATAATATCTGGGTCTTGTTCAATGAAGTCTATGACACGGAGCGAGGTATCGATCACACCAGCCCCCCGTCCATGCCGGTCGGAACGCTCGGGCGATCCTACATCGTCGGAAACGTCGTTCACGATGTATTCAGTGCCGGCGTTCCCAACAACACGAACGGCTCCGGAATCAGTCATTCGAAGCTTACTCAGGTCCGAATCATCAACAACACGATCTATAACTGTGATCAGGGCATTTGGTGGGGCACTTCAGGCCTGACCGAGCCGGATCGATGCACGACCGTCATACGCAACAACCTGATTGCGAATCTGAGCGAAAATTTCCTGCAAACCAACGGGGTGGACGGCCAGCATCTGCACATGACCCCCAATTCGATCACTCCGTTCAGCACGGTGGATCATAATCTGCACTGGGAAGATGTCGGAAATGTCCGGTTCATGATCGTCGCGCCCTTTGGCGTGACGAGATATTTCTTCCTGCTTCCCGAGATGTTTGTTACCACCGGTCTGGGTGGCGATTCTCTGCAGACGCCGCCGCTGCTGAGCAATCCGGCGGACAATTCGTATTTCCTCACCGGAGCCAGTCCTTGCGTGAACGCGGGCGTACTGGACGACGCCTATACGACGTTTCAATTAGCGTTTGGGACTTCGATTCGATTCTACCAGGATGGGACGCCCTTCACCCCCGGCCAGGTCAATATCGGCGCTCTTCCGGTCAGATGATCGGACAGGTCAGCCACCGCCCAGGCAGACCGCGTGGGCGGACGGCATCGCCCGACATTCGAGACTCAGAATCAAGTAACAATCGTATTCCGACAGCGACGCGTCGGCGCGGCAGAGACGGCTCGTTCGGAGCCGGCCACGCGCGAGTGCCGATGAAATGGCAGTCGGTCTAAAAGATCCGCGGCCCGGCGTTGAGGGCGTAGGTCTTACACTCCTCGTCGGACATGATCGGCATACCGATCTCACGCAGCTCACGATCAATCCACGACCGCATAGACATATTCGTCTTCTGCTCGGCGTAGCTGATCTTGGCGCGCGTAATGATCTCGTGCCTGGACTTCTCTTCGGTCATTCTCATCTTCGGTTCCCTTGTAACGTTTGGCGGCCCATGCTGCGTTGAGGAGAAAGGACTGATGCCCGGCGCCTCAGCGCTGTCCGCCTTGAATCCCCGCGAGTTTGCAATCGCCGGAGCGTCGACCATCCTGGTCACGACTGGTTGTCACGTTCCTTCGTCAGTCTTGTCTGTGAGCTTCAAAGAATGCGAGCCTGAGCCCCGCTTGTTGAGAAATTGAGCATGAACTCCCTAGCAGGCCCCACTGATCAAATCCTAGCATAAGTATCGGTTTCGGCAAGGCCCGGCGATGAATTTCAAGTCCCCCTGCCAAGGCACTGGCCGCCTGGGGCCTAAAATAAACCGCGTAATGGCTGTGATTTATGCTCCGGCGCGCCAACATTTCCGATCGTGCTCAGGGTCGATTTTCCCGACTCCCATGAGATAGCACTTCGTCGTCTCCGGGCCCATGAACTTGAACGTCTTACGGAACTCCTTAAACAGCTCGACCCGCTCCTGCGGCGTTGCGGCGGGCAACCGGTCGAACCAACGACCATAAGATCGATGCCGCCCGGCAATCTCCAGGAAGGCACGGGCATTGAACACGACCGCCTCGATCTTCCTACGATTGCGGATGATTGCCGGATCATCACAAATTCTGTTGATATCCCGGGCTTTGAATGCCGCGACGCTGTCCACTTTGAATCCGTGGAAGAGCTTGCGAAACGCCGGCCGCTTCTGAAGCACGATTTTCCAGGAGAGCCCGCACTGAAACACCTCGAGCGACATCCGCTCCAGATGCCCAGCATCCGAGCGTATGGGAACGCCCCATTCGTCATCATGATACGCCGCCAGCATCGGATCGGTCGCAGCCCATTGGCATCGCGCCCGACCATCAAGAGGATCGGTAAGAACCGCCTTTGGCATTTTTTTAACCCCGTGGCAAGGTGCGAATCGCTGCGCACGCGCGTACAATATGGCTCGGGCAAGATCATATGCCGCCTCACACACCGGAGCCACAGCACATGGGCCAGAGACTGTATCTGGACAACGCCGCGACCAGCTTTCCCAAGCCCCCGGAAGTCTTCGAGGCGATGCAATCATACGCCCAGGAAATCGGCGCGTCAGCGGGCCGAGGTGCTTACCGTGAGGCCGTCGAAACAGGCCGCATTGTCTCCGATTGTCGGCGCGGACTTGCCCGATTGATCGGTGCGTCCAAGCCCGAGGAAATCGTCTTTACGCTCAATTGCTCCGCCGCCTTGAACCAGGCAATCAAGGGCCTGCTTGTGTCGGGGGATCACGTCGTTGCCACGACGATGGAGCATAATTCCGTCCTTCGCCCGCTTAGCGCCTTGACGACGGCAGGCATGATCGCGACGACTTATGTCGACCCCGAGCCTTTGACGGGGCTCGTACGACCGGACGATGTCCTTTCGGCACTTCGGCCTGAAACGCGACTCGTTTGCGTGGTCCATGGAAGCAATGTCACCGGGGCGGTACAGCCGATCGAGGAAATCGGGCGCCAACTGAGGCGACGGGGCGTGCTTCTGCTCGTCGATGCCGCACAGTCGGCAGGCCACCTACCGTTGGACGTCCAAGGCGGATACTTCGATTTTCTCGCCGTGCCCGGGCACAAGGGACTCATGGGCCCGCTCGGAACCGGCGCGCTTTACATTCGCCAGGGCCTTGAGGAACAGCTTCGGCCGCTGATCGAAGGGGGCACGGGCAGTGCGAGCGAACACCCTGTACAGCCGGACTTCATGCCGGACAAGTTCGAGTCCGGCAGTCACAATGCCATCGGCCTTGCCGGCCTCGGCGCCGCTATCGAGTGGATGGCGTCCAAGGGCATGGATGCTCTGCTCAAGCACGATCGTGATTTGTCAGCCCGATTTCTTGAGGGTGCACGACAGATCCCGGAACTTACGGTGTACGGACCTCAGGAGCCGACGACTCGCGTCGCGGTATTCAGCATCCGATTAGGCGGGCTGGAGCCACAGGAGCTCTCGTCGCTCATGGAGTGCGAGTTCGGCATCCTGACTCGATCCGGAATTCACTGTGCCCCGCTTGCCCACCAGTCCATCGGGACCCACGCCGACGGCGGAACGACCCGCCTTTCCTTCGGAGCCTTCAACACGCCGCAGGACGTAGATCGCTGTATCGAATGCCTGAGAGAACTCTCCACGGTTGCTTCTCGAGCCTGACCCGTCACGTCGGCACGAGACTTGCGCTTGGGTGGCTCCTTGCCACCTGGGTATCGGTGTCGACGACTCCCTGCGTGATGGGTGAACCGACTACCGCCGAAGTCGATGCCGAGATCGGTCAGGGTATCGCCGCCTTGCTTGATGCGATTCAGCTCGAAGATGACATTCAGTACAGCCCGGCCGGCGAACCCGGCAAGACGATCCGCGTGCGGGGGACCATCGGGCGCCGAACGAAGAAGTGGGTCGAGATCAAGGATTCGGAAGGCAAGACGATTCAGATTCCTCTCGATGCCATTTCGATCTGGAACCGCTCCGGATATGTGAAGAACGAGTTGAGTTCCTATTACCTCGGTGGACCAAGCGCCCTGGCGGGGTTGGCGTTGCTCAGCGCCGGAGTCGGTCATAACGATCCCAAGATGGCGGCGCTGTTGGAGACCCTGATCGCTGAGCCAAACATGCAGTCCGGCACGTACGTCCATAGCCTTCGCGCCGCGATGCTCAGCGCCCTCCTGGAACGAAATCTCTCGCCGACGACGCGCTCCAAGTACGCGCGACTGCTGCGGAGGGAAGTGAACTGGCTCGCCGGCGCCGGCCGGGGAAACGGCGGCTATGGCTATACATCCAGCGATGCTCCCCACTGGGATCACTCGAATACGCAATTCGCCAACCTGGGCCTGTGGGCGGGGGCGCTCGCCGATGTGAGCACGAAGAGAAGCGTGTGGTCCTTGATGCGGGACCATTGGCTAACTTCGCAGACTGACTCCGGCGGGTGGTCTTACCGCGACGAGAATTCATCACCCACATCATCCATGACACTTGCCGGGTGCAATAGTCTTTTCATCGTTCTTGATCGTTATTTCCCGCTGCGGGAAGGCCGCTATGTTATCTTTGAGGGCATCCCTCCTAATCGGAAGGCTCGCGAGGCGATGAAGCGGGTTTATGACGCGATTTTGCGGGGCGACGCGTTCCTCACTACGAATCCGCCGGACATCGGTCAACACGATGGCTACGAATTATTCGGTCTTGAGCGCCTGGGACTGGCAAGCGGCCGGGCACGTATCGGCGGCGTGGACTGGTACGCAAGCAATCTCAGAAAAATCCTGGGGCGCGAATGGGGACAAAGCGTCGTGGCCGATGCGTTTGCGCTCATCTTCCTCGCGCACGGCCAGGCTCCCATTTTCATTCAAAAAATGCAGTACGGGGCCGACGAAGACGAATGGAACTACTACTACCGTGATCTGGCCGGCATTACGCGTTTCCTCAGCAAGTCCTTTGAACGACTGTACCGATGGCAAATTGTCGGCTCGCATGCCACGCCAGATGAACTGCGCGACGCCCCGATCTTGTATATCGCCGGAAGCGGAGTACTTGAGCTTCCCGAATACACGCTCGCCAACATTCGCGCGTACATCGACGAGGGCGGAACCGTGTTTCTCCATGCCGATCGGGCAAATGGCCAGTTTGCTGACTCCGCCACCAAGCTCTTTGAGCGAATGTTTCGCGATCGGGGATATCGCTTTGAAGTGCTGTCCGAGGAGCATCCCATCTATCACTGCCACTTCGGTGGGCCGGCTTCGAAATGGGAGAAACGCCCACCACTTCGAGGCTTATCAGATGGATCGCGTGTAGCGGTTTTTCTTTGTCCGGTCGATATTGCCGGGGCCTGGCATCAGGAACGCACGCAATTCGTCGATCTCTTCCGAATCTTTGTGAACCTGAGAGTTTACACCGCCCCACCGTATCAACAGCTTCCCCGGAGGTTGCCCGCCACGCGGGTTGCGCAGCGGACCAACGCTGCCCGGGCACGAATTTCGGTGGGGACCTTCAAACATGCCGGAGAGTGGGACCGACACCCGAATGCGTGGCGGCGATATCGCGGTGACAGCGAGAGCCGCAGCGGCATCTCGATCGATGATCTCGGGGTCATTACCGCTGCGAGCGCCGCTGATCGCTCGAGCTTGCCGGACGTCCTGCATGTGAAAGTGCCGACCGCGGGTGGGCCGACCGAGGCGGAAGCCAAGTTTCTCATTTCGGCGATGAATGCCGGTACGGTCGTCCTGATCGACGCTGCGGACGGCATGTCAGGGGGCATCTCCGCCGTTCCGCAATGGGTCGAGGCCCTGGACATCGGTCGCCGCGAGATACTCGCGCAGGATCACCCGATCGCCACAGGCGCGTTTCGAGGCGGCCAACGCCTTAGTTCCCTGCAGACTACGGATGCCGGGGCTTCGCTGAGACAAGGGGATGCGGCGCCGCCGATTTATCTGCGAAACTTCGAGAACCGTGTGGCCCTGATAGCCTGCCCGTTCGACTTGTCCGCAGGCATGGATCGACATTTCATCTGGAATCGCGTCGGTTACCTGCCGGAATCAACGAATCAAATTATGGACAACATCCTGTTATGGACACTCGAACAGAGACGGGGCGCCGCTTCGAACGAGCGATGATCGTCCACGGCGGCGCCCTCGGCGACCTTATATTGAGTCTGCGCGTCGTTGAGGCGCTTCGCCGCAGCGGCGCGCGTCAGGTCAGTCTGCTCGCAAGATCGACGAGCGCGCAACTCTGTATCGCCTGCGGCGCGGTTGACGCTTTGCGCGATCTCGAATCATGGGGATTTCATCGCCTCTTTGGAAGCGGGGATGAGCTGCCGAGCGAGGCGCGAGACTGGCTGGGCGCTCATGACATCGCGATTAACATGCTCGGCGATCCCGAAGGCTTGATTGCACGGAACCTGCACGCCGCGGGAGTCGCATGCACATTGAGCATCGACCCGCGACCCAAGGAAGGTCTGCTCGGTCACGTGAGCGATCAATGGCTCACCGAGCTTGCGGCATACGGGATCAGTGGCCAAGTTGGGCCCCCGCGACTGGTTGTTTCCGCGTCGGTTCGGGCCGAGGCGCATCAGAATCTTCAGGCATTTTGTAATGGCGTCGCCGCCCGGCCGATCGTCCTTCACCCCGGCAGCGGGGGACGTGACAAGTGCTGGAAGATCGAGTGCTTCGTCGAATTGAGCGAGATTCTGCGTCGTCGCGGATTCCTGCCCATTATTGTCCTTGGCCCGGTTGAAATGGAACGGCTCCCTGCGCATGAAATTCGATCGCTTCGCGGCGCCGCCAGGACCATCGAGAATCCTGCGCTCGACCTGCTTGCCGGACTCATCGCAGAGGCGGGCCTGTTCGTCGGCAATGACAGTGGCGTTTCGCATCTTGCGGCGGCCGTCGGCGCGAGAGCCCTGGCCCTTTTCGGTCCGACGAACCCGGCGCGATGGAAACCCCTGGGAGAAAACGTCACGATCGCACAAGGCAACTTGCCCCCTGGCATGCCAACGGTATCGGAGGTTTTGGCGCTTCTTGACGCGATCGACTCGATTCAGGCTGGGGCGATGATACAATCGGTGAATCAATCTGAACCCGTGCCCCATCCGTAAAGGCGCCGCGCTTCATGCCGACGGAATTGACCAGCCAAACCCTGCTCGCCGCGCCAACCGACACGCGTCGCGTCCTGCGCATGACCCTGGCGATACAGGACCAGTCGGCTGTTGAATTGGAGGGCCACGTCACGTCGTTTATTCAGTACGCCCGGGCGATGAATCTCGATCTTTCCCGGCAATGGTTGCTTCAGTCCGCAGGTCGAATCGTCTGTGCCTGCACCTGTATCGAATCGCCGGGCCGGACGGCGATGCTGTTCCTGCCGGAAAGCCGGAAGCATTCAGCTACGGCGTCGCAAATTGTGGACATGCTGCGCGGCGTGCTTGCCGAGGAAGCGACCCGCGGCATTCGGTTGGCGCAGTGCCTCCTGGGGCCCACGGATGCCGGCCTTCGCGCCGCCCTCTGCGCCGTGGGCTTCTCGGAGATTGCTGAACTGCTGTACATGGAGTGCTCTTCGGCCTGCCTGGTGCGCGGAGCCGATGCCATCAATCACTCGGAAACGGCCAAGGCCGCCTGGATCACCTACTCAGCCCAAGTACACGAGCGAATGGCAGCCTTGATCCTCGAAACCTATCGAGAAAGCCTTGATTGCCCCGGCCTTTCCGGATTGAGGAACATCGAGGACATCATCACCGGTCACAAGAGCGCGGGAATTTTTCGGCCGGATCGGTGGCTCATTTACATGCAAGACGGGTGCCCGGTCGCGTGTATTCTCTTGGGAGAGAGCCCTTTGCGCTCGGCGCTGGAAGTCGTCTATATGGGCGTCCATCCCTCGTCGCGCGGACAAGGGCTGGGCAATCTGCTCTTGGCAAAGGCGCTTGAGATAGCGCATGCCCAAGGCATTGAAAGAGTTACGCTCGCCGTCGACGCGCGAAACGCGCCGGCGCTCGCGATTTATCGTCGTTTCGGCTTCGAAACGTGTTACCGCCGGACGGCGATGATCTGCCCGATCGGCGTAACCACTCATGCAACGTGAAGATGCGCATCGGGCAGCTTTTCTCGCGCGGTTTTGCACGATTACTCAAGAACTAATGTTGCATTGTGGGCAAGCCGTGGATGAAAGTTTTTTTGCGGTCGCAAGTACTTGATGCGACGAGAGTCGCCGCATGTGCAAAACTTTCGTTAAAGTTTCCGATTGACGCGAATCGGCGGCATTCGTATAACTTCGTCCCGGCAAGAAGACGGTTGAAGAGGCGATCCGGTCGGATCACAGGGCCGGAGGAGACCAGAAGCGTCAACATTCGCAACTTTTTGCCCCGTTCATATAACCTTTGAACACCGGATAATTCGCACTCGATGATTCGAGATGCGGTCGTTGGAAGGAGCGCGCCGTGGCCATTGAGATTCAGGATCCCATTGATCGAATTCGAACACAGATTGAGGAAGTCGTCGGCTCGCAGCAATTCAAGATCTGGTTCCGGCATTCGACTCAGTTCAGTCTGTCCGAAGACATTCTGAAAGTCGGCGTACCGAATTTGTTCATCGGCGGCTGGATCGAAGACCACTTTGCCGATTCCATCTCCGACGCCGCCGAGCAGGTCATGGGTCGCCCGATCAAGGTGACGTATTCAATCGACCCGGTACTCTTTCGAAGTATGCGAAAGAGCCAGCTCAATTCGCAGGCGGCCTACATTGAAAAGAATGCCGAGCGATCGCCCAAGGATGGCGGCAACGGCGCCGTACCCGCCCGTGAACCCCAGCGGACTTTGCGGGGCCGCATGGAAGACTACGTCGTCGGTGCGAACAATCGACTGGCATACTCCGTGGCCGAGTCGATCATTGAGAACCCGACCGCGGATTCATCGACTGTTCTCTTCCACAGCGCCTGCGGCCTTGGCAAAACGCATCTGCTTCAGGCGATCGCCAACGGCCTGAGCCGGCACAATGGCAAAGTGCGATGGATTTACGCATCGGGCGAGGACTTTACCAACCAGTTCCTTTACGCCCTTCGCGAGCGGAAGCTCGACGCTTTTCGACATCGCTTCCGAGACATTGACGTGCTGCTGCTCGATGACATGCAGTTCATCGCCAACAAGAAGGCGACCCAGGAAGAATTCTTCCACACCTTTAATGCCATCAACGCCGCGGGCAAGCGCGTCATCCTGGCGTCCGACGCTCATCCGCGCATGATGGGCGAGCTATCCGAATCGCTGGTCAGCCGCCTTGTCTCCGGCATGATCGTCCGGATTGAGCGACCCGACGTGCAGACTCGCAAAGAGATTCTCCGCCGCCGTGCCGCAGCTCTCTCGAAGAATCTGCCGGAGCCGGTGCTGCAATACATTGCTGACAAGATTCAGGCGAACGTGCGAGAGCTCGAAGGCTGCCTCGTGAAGCTCCTGGCCTTCGCATCGCTGACCCGCGAGCCGATCACGCTCGACATGGCACGCCGAGCCCTTGACGACCATTTGACGCAGACCGGCAAGCTGCTGACGGTCAGCGACATCGAGCAGAGCGTCGCCGCGTTTTTCGGCATCACCCCGGCCGATCTGCATACGTCCCGCAAGAGCCGGGTCATCGCACTGGCCAGGAACATCGCCATGCACATCGCCCGAAAGCACACCAATTTCTCCTTCCCGGAGATCGGCCGCATGATGGGCAACAAGAACCATACCACGGTTCTGCTGGCATGCCGCCGGATGGGGCAGCTCCTCGCAACCGACGGGGAAGTGACCTGGCCCAGCCTCAGCGGCGTCCACACCCGTAAGCTCTCCGAGCTGGTCCGCTCCTTCGAGGAGCAGCTCGGCTGCTCGGCCAACTGATCGACCACAGGTCCGCGGCAGCGGATTCGTTCAGAATCCGCTGCCTCCTTTGCCACATTTGACGCATACAATAGGGGACGGCCCGATGGCCGATCGGGATATTGGCTGCGCCCACGCCCGAGAATCCGAGCAGCCCGTTCTCGACCGAGTCCCGATCGACCGAATACGCCAACCGATGGGGATGATTGGTCGATGAATCAGCGGAAGCTGCGGACGCCGGCGAATCGCGCTATCTTCCGGGTATGAGCGATTCGGTTGAACCGAGTCGGCTTGCTGCAATTGACTGTCACACTGCAGGGCTGGACATGATGACCCATTATCAAGAGCGTTCTTTCTTTCGTCTTTTCCGCGCGGCAGGCTGCTGCTGGGCGCTGTTAGGCATGCTGAGTGCATCGAGCCTCCGCGCCGACCCCGACCCGGTGAAACGCGATGCGTCCGATTTTGATCGCGTGGCGCAGACGGACTCCTCCGGCGACATCGCGCTTCTTGAGCGACTATCGAACGCTTACAGCGCCATCGCCGAAGAGGTGCAGCCGTCGGTCGTCAGCATCAAGGCCATGACCATCAACGAGGAAGTGAACGATGAGCTCAGGCGGATGTTTGGCGACGAGAATCTTCAGCCCATCCCCATGACCGGAACCGGAAGCGGATTCATCATTGATGATGCGGGATACATCGTGACCAACAATCACGTTGTCGAAGATGCAGGCCGGGTCCAGGTGACCCTCCAGGACGGGCGGGACTTTCTCGCCGAGGTGATCGGGACGGACAAGATGACGGACATCGCCGTTATCAAGATTTCGGCCGACGCGCTGAAGCCGTGTCGGCTTGGCGATTCGGACGCGATGCGAGTCGGCAACATCGTTCTGGCGATCGGAAGCCCGTTCAAGTTTGGAAACAGCGTCTCACACGGCATCATCAGCGCGGTCGGCCGGACGAATGTCGACGTCAATATTGATTACAAGGGATGGCTACAGACTGACGCCCCGATCAATCCGGGCAACTCCGGTGGTCCGTTGATCAACACGCGCGCCGAGGTGATCGGCATGAGCGTGGCCATCGCCACGGAGTCCGGCGGCTATCAGGGCGTCGGCTTCGCGATTCCATCCAACGTCATCCGCAGAATCGCCGATACGCTCAAGAAGGGTAAAAAGGTCGTCAGAGGTTATCTCGGCGTCGCACTGCGACCCGTGAACAGGGCCGTCGCGGAGGCCTATGGACTTGACGCGGCGTACGGCGCTCTCGTCCAGGATATCATCGATGAATCGGACAATTCGCCGGCCGTCAAAGCGGGCATGCAGCCTGACGACATTATCCTGAAAGTCGACGACAGGCGTGTGCGTGACGTGGAGGACTTGCAAGACCTGGTCGCGCAAATGCCGCCGGGTACGAAGGCGCGCTTTAACATCTGGCGACAGAAGCGTTCGAAGATCGTCACCGTTGAAATCGGCAAGCAACCGCCGAACTTCACTACACAGGCCTCCAGATTCGACTCTTCGTTTCAAGATGAGAGCGACGTCAAGGAGCCCGACATCTCCAACTCGAGCAAGCCCGAGGACAAGGTTCAAAGCGAGATGGGAGCGGAGTACGTCGATCGGCTGGGCATTTATGCCGCCACGCTGACACCGGAACTTCGGAAGAGATTTCGAATTCGAGACAAGGTCGAGACGGGCGCGATTATCACCCAGGTGGATCCGCTCGGCGAGGGATTCGCCGCTGATCTGCGCCGCGGCTTTGTCATTCAAGCCGTCAATGACGACGAGATCGAGAGCCTCGGGGACTTGAAGCATGCCCTTGAGAATCTCAAGGACGTCCGAAGTATTCGCATGGAAGTTCAGCACGGTCGCGGTGTTGGTCGAGTAGTCGTGCGATTGCGCTAATCCGGCGTTACATTGAAATCGCGCGTCTCAAACTCAAGCGGATAGGTCGATGTGCGGGCGGCCCGATTCGTCGGTAGTAATCCCGGAGTCATCCTGGACTTCGTTCTGTTCTTCCTCTCCTGCGGGCGTGTCCTGCCGACCCTGGCTGCCCAGCCCCCCGGAATCAGTGTGTACCTGAGTGTCGTCGGTGTCGGTGCCTTCGACTTCCAGAATCGCGTCTGGGCCGCCTGTGAGCGATTTTGCACGACTCTGTTCGGCATTCTTGTCCGCGTCGGTCTTGCGGGCCTGCTCGGCCTGCGCCGTGCCGGACTGGAGGACGGAGGCGATCGGATTGGGCGGAATGGCGGACACGATCGGCTATACCCGGAATTCCTTGTCGCGCTGGCGAAGCTGAAATCGAAGGCGATCGACGATGGCGGAGTGCATCTGGCTGACGCGGCTCTCTGAAAGGTCGAGCGTCAGGCCGATTTCCTTCATGGTCATCTCTTCGTAGTAGTAGAGAATCAGGATGAGCCGCTCGGTCGAGGTCAGTCCCTGCTGAATGAGCCGCTTGAGGTCGGCCTTCTGGACTTCCTGCTGCGGACTGGTTGCCCGCTCGTCGCGGACGACATCAATTTCGGTAAGCTCGCGTGAAGAATCGTTGCCGTATGCCTTGCGCGAGAGCGAGGTCATTGAGACGGCGTTGGAGTCCCGAGACATGCGGTCGAATTCCGCCGCCGAGACGCCGATCTTCTGAGCAACTTCCTTCTGGGTGGGCAGTCGGCCCAGTTCGCCCTGGAGTTCCTTGGTGGCCTGCTGAATTTTCTGCGATCGGTTGCGGACGAGCCTCGGCACCCAGTCCATCGAGCGAAGTTCGTCCAGGATGGCCCCACGCACACGGGGCGAGCAGTACGTCTCGAACTTGACGCCTCGCTCCATGTCGAAGGCTTCGATGGCATCCATGAGTCCGAACGCGCCGGCGGAAATCAAGTCGTCCAGTTCCACTTCGGTGGGCAGCTTGGCGTGAACGCGCTCGGCGTTGAATCGAACGATGGGAAGATATTGCTGAATAAGGATGTTGCGAAGTTCACGGCTGGGGTTTTTCTTGTACTGCCGCCAGATCTCTTGAATGTCCGTTTCGATTGCCAGCATACGCCGTACTCCTGCTTGACCTTGGACGACTGAAACTTAAGCCTCAACCACCGGCTGCATGACGCGCACTTATCCAGGGTGACGCCGTGCTATCGCACTACCTGCACATTCGATTCTGACATGCCGCGCTCCACCTTCTCGGGTGATTCGGAGCGGTCATTGGTAGACCGGTCCAGTTGATCGCGAACGACGAAGAGACCAATCCAGCCGGTCAGGCAGCCGAGGGCAAGACCCCCAAAGAGCCCGACAAGGGCTCTGAGCATGATCTTCTCCACGGCGGCGCCCGAAAGGAGCCCGCCGAAGATCGTCGCACTGAAGATCAAGAGTCCGCAGCATGCGCCACACAATCGTGCCAAGCAGTTACGCCCTCCGGGATCGATTCTCGGTCGTCATTAGTAATTGGGATCGGCGGCGGAGGGCGTCGGATTCAGCAGAAAAATGCAAGAGCTCGGCGAAAGAAGCCGCCTTCATTTCTGCATGCCGGCAGGTGACGGCATAGCCGCTCCGCCAGTGCTGTCACGCAAGTCGCGGCATGGCAGCGCGGAAATCGCGTGACGAATGCAGCCCTACCGCGAACCGCGAGGCTCACATGCTCGTCGCGCAAGATATGCCCCCGGCTTCCCAGAGGGACGCCCAGGAATCGCTCAGCGACCCCGGAAACACGGTCGGCCACGAGGCGTGCTTCCGACTGGCTGCCGGCCTGGTTGACGACCAGGTTCATCGCAGGGGGCGTATCGTGACGGGCCAGAACTTTGACCAGGGCATAGGCATCAGTAATTGCCGTCGGCTCCGGCGTAGTGACGATCAACAACTCGTCGGCCGCCTGAGCGAAGGCGATGACGTTCTCGGAGACGCCGGCCCCGCAGTCAATCACAATGAAATCCGACTGACTTTCGAGGGCGCCCAGTTGATCGATCAGTCGCTTGCGATCTGAAGCAGGCAAGTCGGCGAAGGCCGGCAGGCCTGAAACGCCGCGAATGAGGCGAAAGCCGTCCGCAAGGTGCGCGGCCACCTCGTCAACCGTCCGACGGCCTTGAATCAGATCGGTCAGGTCAAATCGCGTTTGCACGTTCAGGACGACGTCCACATTGGCCGTGCCGAGATCGGCGTCGAGCAGGACGACGCGACGGCCTAACCGCGAGAGGACGATGGAGAGGTTGACGGCCAGGTTCGTCTTGCCGACCCCTCCCTTACCACTGGCGATTGCGATGATCCGGCACCGCCGAGGCCGTGCGGGGGAGGGCGTGCTCGCCGGTTTGGCGGCGACGCGCGTCTCCATCAGGAAGCGAAGTTCGGCGGCCTGGTCCAGCGGCGCGACGCTCATCTCACGAACCCTCCGTGGTCTGGACCATCGCGCCCTCGGAGGCGGACGGCGATCCACTTAAACGGCCGGACCGGTCAACTCCGAGAATCAACTCCGCGACACGCCGCGCGCTGCCGACCTCGATGTCGTCCGGTACTGACTGACCCGTGGTGAGATACGACAGCCGCACCCCGGCGGTTTTGAGAACATTCAGTATGACGCCGAATCCGACGGCTTCGTCGAGCTTCGTGAAAATGATCTGCTTCGCCCCAAGTATCGAGAACTTTTCGATCGCCTGCCGAATCGTCGATTCGCCGCTGGTCGAAGAGAGGACCAGATGCACCTGATCCGGATAAGCGGCCGCGAGAAACGTTCGCAGCTCAGCGATTCGCAGGTCATCCTTTTGGCTCCGCCCGGCCGTGTCGATCAGAATCAGGTCGACCGAGGCCATCTCACGGATGGCCGCCTGCATTTCCTCCGGTGTCGCGACCGGTACAATCGGAATCTGCATAATCTGCGCGTATGTCTTGAGTTGCTCGACGGCGGCAATTCGATAGCTGTCAATCGTGATGAGCCCGACGCTTCGCCCTTCCCGCAGCTTCATATGAGCGGCAAGCTTGGCCAGCGTGGTTGTCTTGCCGACGCCGGTGGGCCCGACCAAGGCGATGATGGTGGGACGATTCTCCGTTACCAGTGCCAGCGGCGCAGCGGGCGGGAGCATCTGATCGACATAGTTGACCAGTTCTTCCCGGATGCGCTCCGCGCCCACGACCTGACCCGCAACCGGTTTGCCGGAAGCATCCCAGTGAGGCGGGTTGCTGCCCAATCGGGGTCGCAGGCGATCGATCATTTCCATCACGATCGAGTTCGATACTTCGTGGCTGATGAATCGCGTGTAATGGTCGATCAACTCGGCGGGCACATCGGGCGGGGCCGAAGGGTCTGACTTTTGCAGTAGGTCGCGGACCATTGAACGAATGGCGACCACTTCCTCCCGGATCGCTGCCGCCGAACCGTCTCCATCCGTTTTCGCCGGCGCGGATGGCTCGGCGTTCGATTCCCAGGGTGCAACAGGCGTTACGCTGATCTTCGGCGGAGTCGGAACATTTGCCCGATAGGCGACCTGGGCCGAAACGGCCTCGACCGACGCGGACGGCTCGGCAGCGGGCGCTTCCTGCTTGAGGCCCGCAGTGGCCCGCGCGGCAATCACACGAGGGTCGACGGTCGCGGTGATTTCGACGAAATTCCGTGCCCCGATGCCGAGAATCCCTCCGCGCTTGATCGTGCGCGTGTGGAGGATCATGGCGTCCTTGCCGAGTTCGCCCTTCACCTTCGCCAAGGCATCAGACATTGACCGGGCTTGAAACGTTTTCAGATCCATCTGTCATACCCTTGCCCTGACCATCCATCGGGAGATCAAGGGCCACCATTCCGTGGGTTCTAATGTTCACGCCCCGAACGACTTCACCATAACCCAGGACGGCCACGGTGGGGAGTGCTGATTCGACCAGTCGGCGGACCCATTGCCGGACCTGCGGCGAGGTGAAGACGACGGGGGGCTTGCCCGAGGCACGCGCGGCGGCGGCGTCTACTTCGTTGCGGATTGCGGCGACGATTCGATTGGCCAGGGCGGGCGGCACCGTGAGATAGGAGCCACGGTCGGTTCGCTCAACATGACTGCCGATCAATTCCTCCAGCGACGGGTCCAGGGTGACCCCGTGGATGGTGTTTTCCGAGTCGCGATATTGCTCGCAGAGTGTCCGGGCGAGGGCGTTGCGAACGTACTCGGTCAGGATTTCGGCATCCTTTGTCCGCCCGGCCCAGTCGCCCAGGGTCTCGAGGATGGTTTCCAGATCGCGGATCGGCACGCGCTCCCGAAGGAGGTTTTGCAGGACGGACTGAATCTCACCAATCTTGAGCTGGTCGGGAACGATCTCCTCCACCAGCTTAGGGCTCTTCTCTTTCAGGTGATCGAGCAGCCGCGTGACGTCTTGTCGCGTGAGCAATTCCGCCGCGTGCTTGCGGATGATCTCTGTCAAGTGCGTGGCCAGGACGCTGCTTGGCTCGACCACGGTGTAATTTCGATGCTCGGCGGTCGAGCGGTCGTCTTCGGCGATCCATAGCGCAGGCAGGCCGAAGGCCGGCTCGTTGGTCTCGATGCCGTGAACCATTTCCGAAACCGCCCCGGAGTCGATGGCCAGGAGTCGGCCGGGTATCAAATCGCCGCGGGCAATTGAGGCGCCGCGCAACTTGACGCAGTACTGATTAGGCTCGAGCTGCACGTTGTCGCGGATGCGTATCGGCGGAACGATCAGACCCATGTCGGTGGCGATCTGTCGGCGGATATTGGTGACGCGATCGAGCAGATCGCCTCCCTGCTTCTTATCCACGAGCCGGATGAGGCCGTAGCCGACCTCAAGCTCCAGCGCATCGACGGCGAGACAAGCTTCAATTTTCTCAGGCTCTTTCGGCTTGGCCGCCTTGGCATGTACCGCTTCGGTCTCCTTGCGCTTCGATTGCCCGAGGAGGAGGTAACCGAGGCCGCCAACTCCACCGGCCATGAGCATGAGCGGGGTCGTGGGAAGCGGCGTAAACATCAGAATGAGAAGGAACCCGCCCGACAGCATCATCGCCACCGGACGCGATGTCACCTGGCTGATCAGTTCCTCACCCATATTGGTCCGAGCCGTTGAGCGCGTCACGATCATGCCGGCCGCGATCGAAACCAGGAACGCCGGAATCTGCGCCGAGAGCCCGTCACCGATGGTCAGCTTGGTGAAGACCTCAAGACACTGCACAATCGGCAGGTCCTTTTCCACAATGCCGACGTACAGGCCTCCGAGAATATTGATAATTGTGATGATGATGCCGGCGATGGTGTCGCCACGCACGAACTTGCTGGCTCCGTCCATGGCCCCGTAGAAGTCCGCCTCGCGGGTGATGTTCTCGCGACGGCGACGTGCCTCATCCTCATTGATCAAACCCGCGGAAAGGTCGGCGTCGATGGCCATCTGCTTGCCGGGCATCGCGTCGAGGGTGAATCGTGCGGCGACTTCGGCGATGCGCGTCGCACCCTTGGTGATGACGACGAATTGGATGATGGTGATGATGAGGAAGATGATGACGCCGACGGCGAGCGAACCGGCGGCGACGAAACCTGCGAATTCCTCGATGACCTTTCCCGCCGCGCCAGTGGTTCCATCGGCATTGGTCAGAATCAGTCGCGTCGTGGCCGTATTGAGAACGAGTCGCAGAAGCGTGAGCGAGAGCAAGAGCGAGGGAAAGGAGGAGAACTCCAGCGGGCCGTTGATGTACATCACGGTGAGTAAAACGACGGCGCTGAAAGCGATGTTGGCGATCAGGAGCAAGTCGAGGATCGGCGTGGGGAGCGGGACGAGTATCACGAGAATGAGCGACATTGCCAGGACGGGGTAGACCAGTCCGCGCTGTTCGTGCATGAAATTCAGCGCTTTGATGAGCGGAGCTGGTCTGGCGGCGACTGTCGGCATGATATCTGTGACGATCCTCTCGTTTTACGTGATCACGCGGCCGGGGCGCGGCGCATGTTGCGTGCCTTGCCGTTCAATTCGTAGACGTAGGCCAGTATCTCGGCGATGGCCTTGTAAAACTGCTCGGGAACTTCCTGCCCAACTTCGACGGTCTTGAACAGGGCCTGTGCCAGCGGCTTGCGTTCCACGATCGGAATGCCGTGCTGAACGGCGATCTGACGGATCTTCGCGGCCAGATAGTCCCGCCCCTTCGCAATTACGCGTGGAGCGACCATTGCGTCCGCATCGTAATTGATGGCGATCGCCAACTCGGTCGGATTGGTGACGATGACGTCCGCCTTGGGGACGTTCTTGCGAATGTGCATCAGTGCGGCGGCCAGTTGCATCTTTCGGCGGCGCTGCTTGATGACCGGATCGCCCTCCATGCGGCGAAGTTCTTCTTTGACTTCCTCCTTGGTCATCTTGATGTCCTGCTCGTGGCGCCAGCGCTGCCAGACGTAGTCAATCAGCGCCAGGACGAACAGCACGACCGCGAGGATAAGGCCGATCTCATAAAGAATCTGGGCCATCAGCGCCAACTGGGCCCAGCCGCCGACCTCCATCGCCAGAAAAACCTTGCCGATGCGCTCGGCGATGATCACATAACCGACCAATCCGACGAAGGTCAGCTTCAACATGTTCATCGCCAGTTGGAAGATCGTTCTCATGCTCAGAAGCCGCTGGAAGCCGTTCACCGGGTTGAGCTTGTTCAGGTTCGGCGTGAGCGGGTCGGTCGTCATGACGAAGCCCACCTGCACTAGATGCGAGGCGACGGAAAGCAGCAGCAGGCCGACCATGATCGGCCCCGCGGCGCCGATGACTCCCGCTGCCAGCGAGAGGGTCATGGGGACAACGTCAACGTGCATCGCCTCGCGTGGATCGCTCATTTCCATGTAGTGGCGCAGCGAACCGGTCAAAGTTTCGATCAGGCGAGGACCAAACCAACGCAGGCAGACCATTCCGCCGAGCAGCAAAATGGACGACGATAAGTCCTGGCTGCGGGCAATCTGCCCCTTCTTGCGGGCTTCTTCTCGCCGCCGCGGCGTCGGGGCTTCCGTTTTGTCTCCCGCGTCACCCGGCATGGATCACTCTTTCCGACATGGTCTGCATCAACTCGCCCAAGTCGTCGAGGCTGTCCTCAACTCCGGAGGCGATGAGTCCGCCGCTGTGAGAGATGGAGACTGCCACGACCATGAACGCGACGACGATCTTCAGGCTGAAGCCGACGGAGAAGATATTCAGCTGCGGCATTGTCTTGGTCAGAAAGCCCATGATGAGAGATGTCAGCATGAGCGCAAGGACCGCCGGTCCGGCAAGTCGCAGGGCCAATTGAAAGGTTGTCGAGCAAACCGACATGGCGAACTCGCCGAGGGCGCCGTCAGCCTGAAGCATGAGTGGGGGCACCTGGCGAAAGCTGTCGAGCAGGGCCTGAACAACGGCCAGATGACCCCGCAACATGAAGAACAGAATCATCGTCGCGAAGAACCAGAGCTGGTCGATGACCGTGCTCTGTTCCTCAAACAAGGGATTGAACACCTGGCCGAGCGAGAGTCCGGATTGATGACTAACGAGCTGGCCCGCGATCTGCGCGGCGAAGAACACGGTGCCCGCCGCGAGTCCGAGGAGTTCCCCGATGATGAACTCGGTGGCCATGCCCGCCACGGATTGCCCGATTGTCAGGGACTGGGTCAATACAGGGGCGACCGCCGGGAAGACCATGAGCGACATGATGACAACCAGACCAGCCATGAGGGTGCGCGGAATCTGGGCGCTGGACAGCATCGGTACGGCGAGCACAAGCCCGGCAACACGCGCCAGCACCAGCGCAAAACTCGGCAGCAACAACTCAAACCGAAGCAGTTCCACGACGAATCATCATCTCCCGCTCACCGCCGGCGTTGCCGTTAAAGGCCCCCCGGCGTCTGCATGAGGCTCAATCGCGATTTGACGCCATTCAAGCTATGGCGACCACATCCCCTCGCCCCAGAGCCGCTGGGTGTATTCCACCATGCGCGTGGTGAGCCAGGGAATGAAGAACGCCGCGGCAAGACCCATTGCCACAATTTTGGGAACGAAGCTCAGCGTCTGTTCCTGCAACTGGGTCACCGCCTGGAAAATGCTGATTCCCAATCCGACGACCATGCCGATCGCCATGATGGGACCGGCGAGAAACAGTGCCAGGACGAGGGCATCGTAGCTCAGGTCAATTGCAGTATTCGTCGACATTACGACCCTCCGAAGCTGGCCAGAAGCGAGCCGACGACCAGACCCCAACCGTCGGCCAGCACGAACAGCATGAGTTTGAACGGAAGCGAGATCAGAACGGGCGGCAACATCATCATGCCCATGCTGATCAGGATGGAAGCGATGACCATGTCGATCACCAGGAACGGCAGATAGATGCGAAAGCCCATGACGAACGATGTCTTCAACTCGCTGAGCACAAAGGCGGGCACCAGCGTCGTCAGTCCGACGGCGCTCTTTTTCAACTCGACACCGGAGGCCACGGGACCCTCGACATATTCGTGGAAGGTGTAGACGTTCTCCTCATTGCCGGCCGCCTCGATTTGTCGAAACATGAACTCGCGCAGCGGCTTGGCGCCGATCTCAAAGGCCGACGCCTGATTCAGATCTCCGTTGAGATAGGGATCGACCGCCGTCGTTTTCATGCGCTGCCACGTCGGCGCCATGATGAGCATGGTCATGATCATGGCGAGCCCGACCAGGACCTGGCCCGGCGGAAGCTGCTGCGTGCCGATGGCCTGTCTCAACAGCGCGAGGACGACCACGATCCGCGTGAAGCTGGTCATCATGATCAGGATGGACGGCGCGACCGTGAGAATGGTCAGCAGAACCAGGATGCGGAGCGATGCGGTCACGCCCTTGGCGTCCGTGGCGACCGGCGCCACCTGGCTGACGTCGGGGATGCCCAGGGGATTATCGAGGGATACAGGAGAATTCGTCAGCGCCTGCGCCGATGCCGGCGCAGCTGTCGTCAGCGCGAGAAGAGTCGCAGCGACGCAGCCGACGAGCAGTGACTTCCTGAATCCGAACAACAACGCGCAACTCCTTTGCGCTGAGCCGCCCGCGCCGGCCGCGAAGGGCCGCCGGCGCTTGCCGCGCTTAAACCGGCTCCGCCGGTATCCCGCGTTTTGAAAGGGCGCGGACTCGCCCGAGGACATCACGTACGTTGGATCGCGTTTCAAACAGCTTTCCCGGAAGAATGAGATCAGCCGACTCGGCGGCATTGCCTCCGCTGTCGGCATCAACTCCCGTGCGACGACCCGCAAAGGCTGCCAGCGCCGCCGAAAACGTGCTTCCCCCTGCTCGACTCACGTCACCCATGATGCCCGCGACTTCTTCTGGGTCGTCAATGTGAGCGACGGCGCTGATTCGATCCGGCGTGACCCCCAGCAGCACGAGACGCCCGCCGAGGCGAACGAGGCAGAGACACTGTTTGCTGGAAAGATACTGTCGGGAGAGAACTTTGATCGCGTTATCGGCGCCGGGCTTGTGTCCGGGGTTGACCAGTCTGCGAAAGAAATATGCCGAACCGCAGATTGTCCCCACGACGATCATCATCGGGAGGATGACGGAGCCGCCCAGCGAGCTGAACATGCTGTCGGCGCGGCGGGCGGTAGGAGCGGGCTTCGATCGTGACGGACGTCGGATCAATTCATCCGCGGCGTCGGCCTGTCGACCGTGACGCTCGGGAGCTATGTCGGTAGAGGGTGGTAGTTTCGTGGTCTTGGCCATCGGCCGGGGCACTGTCCGCGCCTCGGTGGCCCCGGCTTCGGCGCTTTCCATCGGATCGCCTTTTGCGATTGATGTCGCGGCAATGACCAGCATTGCAGATGCAAGGATGCGCCTTCGCGCACCGCGGCCATCGACCCTCACGCCGTCACCTCTTCCTCATTCGAGACAATCTCGCTGACGCGCACGCAGAAATTATCGTTGAGCACGAGTACCTCACCGCGGGCGATGAGCCGCTCGTTCACAAAGACGTCTACCGGATCTCCGGCGAGCTTGTCCAGCTCGACGATGGACCCCTCGCCCAGCTTGAGCACGTCTTCAATGCACATGGACGAGCGGCCCAGCTCTATCTTGAGATTCAGAGCGACATCATTGAGCAGATCGAGGCCCTTTTCGTCGGCGATGGCGCAGCCGCGCCCGAAGTCGGGCAGCTCCAGCGGAACACTGTTCGCGGGCGGGGGCGGCAACGGGGCGGAACGCACAGCCGCGGCAGCACCCGCTGCCACATCGTCAATTGGACGACCCGAGGCATCGAGCTTCAAAGGCTCGGCGGTCGGCGTCTCATCGGGGGTCGCCGCGTCGACAGAAGCGTCGTCCGCCGCGATCACTTCAGGCTGCGACGAGTCATCGGGCTGCCCGGGCGATGCATCGGCATCGGCAGCCGGCGTTGACGCTGCGTCATCCTTGGGCGCACCGGCCGTCGATGCATCGCTCGCGGCCTGATTCATCGCCGCGTCGATTTCGGATTGCGAGAGGTCTTTGGGTTGGTCGGGCGCTTCGCCGGACATACATTCCTACCTTCCGTGGCAGCACGCGGCATCCATGCCTTGCAGCGATTGACCCGATTGCGCGATTGCCCGCCCACCAGCGGCGGACTCGGCCTAGAAGCCGGTCGGCATCGGCATGCAGTCAGGTATCAAAACCTGCTCGATCAGCGAGTCATCACCCAGTAGCTTGCCCAGTTCATGACGAACCTGGCGCTTCAACGTCTCCAGACCGGGCTCACCGAGGTGGCGCTCGTCGGCGCTTCGAATGACCCGACCGATGGTGTCTTCAACGGTGCCGGCGCGGCCCTTGATGAATTCGTCCACGCGCTCGACGTTCTCATTGTGCACGCGAACGACGACGCGCACGTTGTAGAGCATCGCACGTGAGCCGCTGCTGTTGAGGACGCGAACTTTGGCGACCGGGATTTCCTGGCTTTCCGCCCACGGCTTGGTCGTCGGGACGAGGGCCTGCTCCATGCCGACAGTCGGATCGGGATCGCTGCCCACCATCTTCATCACGATAAAGATTCCGGCGCCCTCGACGATCATGAGTCCGCCAACCAGACCGATCAGGCCGAATTTACCCTTTTTCTTGGGCGCGATCGGCGCATCCTGGGGTTCGGGGGTTTCCGCGGGTTTCGCTTCTTCTTTGGCCATGCCTTCACTCGCCTCGCGCGAAGGCGCGCGTGGATTTCGGGACAAGAGTCTATTGTCTTATCGGTCGAATTCTGCGCCGGCTCCAGCCTCATGGCGCGGCCGTAGAGCGCGATCTCGAAGTATTCCGCAGACCCCTGCGCAATTGCTGCCGACTGTCCGCGACCGCCTGCAATCCGGACCGCCTAATGTGAGAACGCGCGAATACTGCGCCCATACGCCACCGCGCGCATCACCACTTCTTCGACGGACTCCCGGACGATCAAGTGCTCGCCGTTGAGCAGGGTGATCATGGTGTCCGGCGTCGTCTCGATGTATTTGATCAACTCAGCATTGACGACCAGGTGGTCGCCTCTGAGTTTCGTCACGACAATCATGCGATCACATCCCACCGACCATGGACAGGTTACCCAAGATTACCGTCGAGCCAGGAGCAACAGTTCCTGCAGCAGCGTGTCGGAAGTTGAGATGACCCGGCTCGCCGCGGAGAACGCCGTGGACGACGTAATCAGATTCACGAATTCGCGGGACAAGTCAACGTTGGACAATTCGAGCGCGCCGGCGGAGATTTTCCCCGCGCCCAAAACCAGCGGAGGCGTGATCCGGGCCTCGCCGCTGTTGGGCCCCACGAAGTACACGTTGTTGGACCGCGACAGCAGGCCCGCCGGATTGGCGAATGTCGCCAGAGCGATCTGGCCAATGGTCTGGTTCAGACCGTTTGTGAATGTCCCGGTGACGACGCCGTCCTGTCCAATGCTGTAGTCAATCAGGGTGCCTGTGGCAAATCCCGTTTGGAAGCTCATCACCAGCTCGGAGTCGCGTGCATTGAGCCCGCTGAGCCTGGCGAAGTCGAGGGCGATCGTCAGCGGATCCGTCGCTCCGCTGCCGACGCGGTCAATCACGATGCCGTTTTGCGGCGCATCGACGAATTGTCCGTTCTCGTCGAAATTCAGAACTCCCGTACCGATGTCGAAGGTCACATCTGTATCGTCCGCGGCCGTCGCATAAAACCGCCAGGAGCTGCTGGCCGTCGTCCGGGTTTCGAGCACCATCGTCAAATTCACCGAGATCGGCGAACCCAGTGAGTCATAAACAATGAATGTGGTCGTCGCGCTTTCACCATTTGCCGCTTGCGTCTCGTTAAATGTGAATGGCACGCCGGTAGCGCCGCTGCTCAGGAGCGTGCCCGGCTGAATCGACAGCGCATTTTCCGTTCCGGCGTTTCCGCGGACTTCCAATCGGCCGTCAGCCGTCACGCCGACGCCGGGCGTTCCCGCGACGCCGACGGTCGTGTCGATGCCGCTGACCGAATCAAGCCAGTTCAGGAAATCCGTCACGGTGGTGCCGGTCGTGCCGACAACGAACTGCTCGGCCGGGATGTCGCGTCCGCCGCGCTTGATACCGTTGATTGAGACTACGTCGCCATTAGCGAAGAACGCGGCGCCGCCGGGGTTCTTCACTTCCGTCAGCAACGTCGCCCCAGTGATGGGGTTGTTCGCGGCGTCGTGAAGCACCTGGGACTGGAGGATTGTCCCCTGGGTCGCGACATCACCCGTGGAATCGAGCGTTCCGTCGAGCTGGGCTGCGTCGGTGGCCTTGGCGGTTGTGAGTGAGCCGATGGGAATCTTTACGTCGGTGACCGCGCCGGGGATCAGTTCAAATCGATCGTTGACGCCAAAGCCCTGGATGAAGAATCCATCGGTCGAGATCAGGCGATTGTCCGCGCTCAGCGAGAAGGTGCCGTCGCGCGTGAAGACGCTTTCGTTCTCCGGCGTCCTTAACACGAAGAAACCATTGCCCTCAATCGCCAGGTCACTGGCGATCCCGGTTGTCTCGATGGAACCGGCCGTGAACGACCGCTGAATCGCGCCGACCGTGGAGCCGAGTCCGACCTGTGAGGGATTCGTTCCGCCCTGAGTGCCGTTCGGCTTGGTGCCGGCCGACAGGGTGCGGGCAAACTGTGTCTGGAACAGCGTGCGCGAGCCTTTGAAGCCGGTTGTGTTGATGTTGGCGATGTTGTCGCCGATCACATCAAGCTGAAACTGGCTGCTGTTAAGTCCCGAAAGGCCGGTGAAAAGTGCTGATGTAAGCCCCATTACGATTTATCTCCATCTCTGTGGCGAGAGATTCAAAACTCTTTCGATTCATCCCACTAGCTTGCGACTCAAATAATCAGACCCCGACGCTGACGCCCGGCGAAAAGAGCGCGTTTAAGACACCGGCGGCATGATCCAGCGTTCCTGCGACGCCGCCGGACCAATCCTCAGTGGACTTTGATTGACCCGTAGCCGGCGTCGTCCTGGCAGCCGGCTGAGAAGGACTGGTTGTCTTGTCCGGGGTCTGCCCCTTCTGGAGGCCGAGACGATCGAGTATGTCGTCCGGCAGGTTTTCGAGGAGCGTGACAAGTTCGACCTTTCCGGCCGGCAGAAGTTTGCCGTTGTGCAGTTCCAGAATCGCGTTGCCGGACTTGTCGAACTTGACGCCGGTCACGACTCCGTCGATATCAACGGGATTGCCCCCGCTGTCCGTGGCCGTTCCAAAGACGTAATGACCGATCAGTCCGGCGGTCGCGCCGAAACGCTGCTCGCTTGCGAGGGCGGAGAGCGTCTTGTTGAGATTTGATGATTGCTCCATCTCGCGGATCGTGGCCATCTGATTCAGCAGCTGCTGATTGTCAGTCGGCTTGAGGGGGTCCTGAGACTGAAGCTCGGCGATCATCAGGGCGAAGAAGTCCTCGCTGTTAAGATCCTGAAAGCCTCGGGTCGTCTGTTCCTGGGACGAGACTCTGGAACTCGATTGAATTGCCTGCGTTTGCATGATTGACTCTCCTAATGCGCCTCGCGTGGGAGCGCGCCGATGAGCTTCCTAATGTTTGTCCTCAGGCGACCAGATCAAGCCAGTATTCCGCGATCGACGTCGATTCATTCCCATCGATCGGTGACCGACTGACCACATTTGCGTCGATTTCATCAGAGCCCGCTGCATGGGAACGCTCATCTCGACCCGACGAGCCATCCTGCCCCGGCGCGCCGAAGCGATGGCCCTCGGCCCACGACGAACGGGATTCGTTGAACGGGCCGTGACCCGGCTGCTGATTGGACGATGACGATTGCTGGTCGCTTTGCGATTGCGACTGATTATCAAATGAGGCTGATCGGGTAACGACCACTTCAGATCGCTCGACGCGAATGCCATGCGACGCCAGGGCGTCACGCAGCTCCGGAAGTCTAGACTCAATCAACTTAGCGACCGCCTGCGAATTCGCATCGACGCGAAGGGTCATGGCGTCCTGGTGCATCCGAATCTGAAGCCTCAACTGGCCCAACTCGGGTGGATCAAGCTGAAGGGTGACCTGCTGCCGCCCGCCGTTGTTCGATGCGCTGAAGACCTTGGCGGCCGCATCCAATGCATCCGCTGCTGATACCGGCGGTGAGAGAATCTCCGTCAGCGCTCGGGGCGCCGCATCGCGGACTGATGCAAACGAATGCGTCGACCCGACATGAAGGCTTGCTGGACTACTCGTTGGAGTCGAACTGCCGCTGGGAGAGACGTTCGAGATCGAAGCGGATCCCTCCGTCGCCGCGGAGATCAGAAATCTTCCCAGAGATGAGGCACCTGAGTCTCCCCGGCCGCTTCGGATGTCGATCTTCTTGATCGCCTGGGAGTGATCAGCGTCGACGGGCTTTGTCCTGCCAGGTGTCGGACGATCAGGCCGCTCGGCCTGTTGATCTCCTGCTTCGAGCAGACGGTTGTCGAACCTCGGCTTGAGATCCTTGGTTTCAACTGTATTCGCATCGTCCTTCGTCCGTGATGACTGAAGGGATCGCTGGTCTGTCGCATCGCTCTCATCGCCGGTCGTCCCGCCTTCGGCACGCACATCCACGGGCGTGATCTCAGGCTTCGACGACGCCGATTCACGCGACTCGATTGGCTGCGTCGCGCTGGATCGGGAACCCGACTGCTCGGTTGCACGAAGTTCCGCACCGGTCGAATGATCGACGGGCGCGGCGGTTAGATCATCGTGCAAAGGGGCGCTCGCTGTGCGGGTGGGTGGCAGAATCTCCGACCGGGCCTTGCTTTCACTCTCTGAAGCGGCTGAGACTGCGGTAGAAGCGACTTCGGCGTCGACGACAGGCGGTGTATTCGTTACGGGTACGGGCGGCGATTTCGCGCCGCCGGGTTGATGAATCGGTTTGTCCACCCGGTTGCCGACATTGGTTGTTTCCGCTGGGCCCCTCGCTCGGCGAATCTGATCATCGACACGCGTTTCAGTCTTGGTCTCAAATTGGGCCGGCGTACTCTGACCATCCGCGGGGAGGATAATGAGGTCCTGCGTCACGGGAGGGACGACCGTAGCGACCGCCTGATCCCCCACGACCTCCGCCGACTCATCCGCCTCCGGATTTTCGTCGACCGGCTCATTCGGGTTGATTTCATCGGTCGCCGCAGGATTGTCGGTCGGCCGCTGTCGCTCCGCACCGGCAGCGGATCGGGCATCGTCTAAATGGTCCTTGAAGTCAGATTGCGGGATTTCCCGCTTCGGAGCCGGAGGTCGCTCCGGCTTTAGCGGCAGAATCTTTGCCGCCGCCTGAAGTTGTACTGCCATCGGGATGGTCCTTTGCCTCGGCTAATTGCCTGCGGCCAGGACCTCCGCCTGTGCTGCATCGCGCTCATGTAGTTTTTCCAGAATGCGCCCGATCCACAGGCGCTCCTCGTTCTTCTTGCACTCGGCGACGATCTTCCGGGCCTTTCGCGGCTCCATCTGCAGCATGATGCGAACGACATCCGCGTCCGCCTTCAGCTTGAGCAACTCCTTGGCGTCCTTCGCCTTGAGGCCGGAGAGGATGTCCAGCTCCTTCTTCAGCCCTTCGTCACCCGCCTCTTCAGCTCGGCGTTGCTGTTCCTCTCGTTGGCGATTCTTCGCCTCCTCAAAGGACTCCTGCGATTTGAGCAGCGCCAGTTGCTGCCGCTCCAGCAAGTCCCAGCCGTTTTGAATTTCGCGCTTACGTCGCTCCAGCTCCGTCCGCGCGATTTCGTCGGCGTCCTTGTTCCGCTTGATCCTCTCGCTCGACGGCATGACCCGCTGTGATTCATCGCCCGCGGGCTTCGTCGTCGTCTCATCATCCGATTCACCGGTCAGCACCGCGTAAGCATTGCGAAGGCGATCCCTCTGAAGATAGTCTTTGCTCCACGCGAGTCCTGCCACGACGGCCAACGCCGTCATGTTGATCATCGACAGAAGCGCGAGCGCTGTTAAAAATCGTTTCACGGAATCTCACTCTCATTTGTCATGGCTGCGTGCGCAAATCGGGTCACGTTTAACTCGTCAAGTTCCGATTGCTCGCGCCGCTGAACTTGCGCAACGAACGTCGAATACTGCCGCTCCCTGAGCGTTTCGAGCACCTTCGTGTCTTTTCTCGCCACCGCGAGCGCAGCGCGCTCCTGCGCGAGTACTGCGTGCTGGTCGGCAACTTCCGCATCGGCCTCGAAAAGACGCTGCCGCAGCTTCAAAAGCCAGTGGCGAGACAGGCGTACTTCGTCGACATCGAGCATGTCCGACTGAAGCGATCGGCGAAACGACTCCGACTGCCGGCTGATTTGATCCACGATCTCGGCACGACGCGACTGGGTCGCCATGATCTGACTGAGCCTCGTCGCGACGACGCGCCGGCACTGCTCCTCTCGCCGCTTGCGCAGCTTGAGCAGGGTCTCGAATCGAAAGCTGAATCGCGACGCCATCCGTCATCCTTTGTTACGCGCCGGCCCTTGCCGCCGCCTGCGCGGCCGGCTGACCCGCGGGCCGCTGCCGTCCTGTCGATGGCGGAGCCGCATTCGAGCGAGCCGGCTGGGCAACGCTTGCCTCGGCCTGTTGAATTTCCTTCGCCAGTCTCAGGAGCGCCTCTTTCGAGGCCTCGAAGCCGGCCTCCTCTTCGACCGGCTGCGACAAGAACTTTTCGACGGCCGGCCTCATCCGAATCGTCACGTCGTATTCAGGGTTTGTGCCCATCGCATAGGCGCCGATGTTCACGAGGTCCTCGATCTCTGACCACACCGCGAGCAGACGACGAACGCGATCCGCCGCCGCGCGATGCTCCGCGCTCACCAGGTCCGACATGACGCGGCTGATGCTGTCCAGGACGCTGACCGCCGGATACTGTCCGCGTGAAGCAAGGCGCCGGGAAAGCCACACGTGTCCATCGAGAATGCCGCGTACCGCGTCGGCGATCGGATCGTTCTGGTCGTCTCCTTCAACCAGCACGGTGTAGAGCCCGGTGATCGATCCTCTTTCAGTTCGCCCGCAGCGCTCCATCAGCTTGGGCATGGCCGCGAACACACTTGGAGGATAGCCCTTGGTTGCCGGCGGCTCACCGGCGGCAAGACCGATCTGACGCGCGGCCATGGCCATGCGCGTCACCGAGTCCATGAGCAGCAGGACCGATGCACCCTGGTCCCGGAAGAATTCCGCGACCGCCATCGCCGCGTAACATGCGCGCATCCGCAGCGGCGGCGAATGATCCGACGTGCTGACAACGACGACGGAGCGCTTGCGCCCTTCAGGCCCCAGGTCCTTCACCAGAAAATCCTGAACCTCGCGGCCGCGCTCACCGACCATCGCAATGACCGTGACGTCGGCGGATGTATAGCGCGCCATCATGCCCAGCAGGACACTCTTGCCCACGCCGGTTCCGGCAAAGACGCCCAGACGCTGGCCTCCGCCGACGCTCAGCAGGCTGTTGATGCTCCGAATGCCAACGGACAGGGGCGCGTCGATGCGCGTGCGAGACATTGCCTCAGGGGCCGAACGATGAAGCGGGTAATGCGTGTCCGACTCAATCGGAAGTCCTTCACCCTCGCCGGCCAGGCGGCCCATCCCGTCGATGACCTTGCCGAGCAGATTGTGCCCCACGGCAATTCGCTGCGATGTGCTTACCAGCCGAATGCTCTGCCCTTTCCTAAGCCCCTCGTGCGTGTTGATCGGCATGAGCAGCGTCGATTGATCCTTGAAGCCGATGACTTCCGCCGTGACGCGCTGCTGCGAACCAATCGTCACCTCGCAGGTAGACCCCAACGGAACCGGCAGACCAACGGCCTGAAGCGTCATTCCCGCGAAGGAAGTGATGCGACCCGTCACGCCGAGGCACGGTGTTGATCGGGCGGCGATAAGCTGATCGGCAAGCAGGCTCATGGCGTCTTTTCCCAGCCTTCGAGACGTCCGCGCCAACCGGAGATGAGTTCGTCCGCGATTCGATCGATTCTGCCTGCGACGGTGGCGTCCACCACGCTATTGGAAGTCGCCACCACGACTCCGCCCCGGCCGACCGTTTCATCCGCCGTCAACTGCACGCCGCGGGCCGATCTGATCCTGTCAGCCAACTCAGCCGTTAATTCGCTAATCGCCGATGCGTCCTGCGGATGCACGCGAATCACCGCTTCTGTCGATTCGGATATCAGTTGCAGCGCCTCGGTGCATGCCTCCCGGGCCATCTCGATTGCGGCATCGTCAATCTGTGACAACTTCTGGCAGACGCGCCCCGCGATGGCCACCGCCAGCACGACCGCATCCCGCCGGGCCGCGCTGAGCATCCGTTCGCGATCCGCGGAGAAGGACTCAATCATCTCCTTCAGCGCGCTAACCAATGAGGCCTCATCTGACTTCAATCGCTTTCGGGCCTCTTCCAATGCCTGCCGCAGACCCTCATCCCGACCGTGTGTCTGCCCAGACGATTTTCCTTCCTCAAAACCCTCTCGACGGGCTGCCTCGTGCAGCTTTGCGGCCTCGGATCGCGCGTTCGCGAGAATCTTGGCCGCGTCTTCGCGAGCCGCGGCCAGGACGTTGTCCGCCTTGGCGGCGATGTCGCGCAACTCGAGCCCGGAACTGCCCAGTGAGATGAAGCGCTCGCTTCCAGGCTTGATGATTGCTCGACTCATACGATGAGTTCCTTCTCTCCGCCTCTGCCGGAAATGATGATTTCGCCGGAATCTTCAAGCCGCCTGACGACGTCCACGATGCGCTGTTGAGCCATCTCCACGTCGGAGAGCCGCACCGGACCCATGTATTCCATTTCCTCTCTGATCATCTGGGCGGCGCGATCGGACATATTCGAGAATATCTTCTGCTTGAGCTCGTCCGTCGCCGTTCGCAGCGCCAGCACCAGATCGCTCGTCTCGATCTCCTTGAGCACCGACTGAATCCCCTTGTCGTTGACCAGCAGAACGTCCTCAAAGACGAACATCAGCCGACGAATCTGCGCCACCAGGTCGGGGTCGTCCTCGCCCAGCGCTTCGAGAATCCCCTTCTCTGTCGAGCGGTCCGTCAGGTTGAGAATCTCGGCGACCGAGTTGACGCCGCCCACGCGCTGCAGGCGATCGGTCATCAATCCGCTTAAGCGATGCTCAAGACCCTTTTCCACTTCCTTGATGACTTCGGGACTGGTCTGCTCCATGCGAGAGATGCGACTGACCACTTCAATCTGCTTCTCAGGGGGCAATCCTCCCAGGATTTCGCTTGCCTTGCTCGCAGTCAGGTGCGCCAGAATGAGGGCGATCGTCTGTGGATGTTCGTCCTGAATGAACGTCAGCAGATTCTCCGTCTCCGCCTTGTGCAGAAACGTGAACGGCTTCGAGTAGAACTGGTGCTCAATCTGACGCATGATCCGTTCCGCTTCATCCTTGGAAAGCGATTGCGCCAGGAGCATCTTTGCGTAGTTCAGCCCGCCCGCTTCGGTATATGACCGAGCGAGGGCGAGATTGTGAAACTCTTTGATGACTTCCTGCCGGACTCCCTCTTCGACGCCGCGAAGGCTGGCCACTTCCCGTGTGATGGCCTCGATGCTGTCGGAGTCCAGCTGCCGGAGAATTGCGGACGAGGATTCTTTCTCCAAGGTCACGATCAGGATCGCGACCTTGCGCAGACCGGTCAGGACTTCGTCTGATTTTCCCGCCGACTTGGTTGCTGCCGCCATCGATGCGCTCTCTTAGTTCGATTCACCCATCCACTGCTGTACGACGCCTGCGGCCACGGTTGCGTCGTCTTTCACCAGCTGACCGATCTGCTTGACGATCTGCTGCGTCCTGACCGTCTCCTCGTCTACCTCGTGGCCGACAAGGACCCCCTGCATCTCCTGCACTTCGCCCACTGCCATCGACCCGCCCGAAAGTGTTTCCAGCGGTCCGTCCTCACCCACGGTGAACGAAGCGCCGCCGCCGCTGCGGGCCCCGGCGGTCGTGAGTGCGATCGGCGGAACGAGTCCCGCCTGCGCCTTTTTGGCAATTCGCAGCATGAAGACGAGGCTGGCCACGGCGAGTAGTCCGAGCATGGCTTTGACGCCGTTTTCTTTTGCCATCGCCATCAATCCATCACTGGCTGCAGCGGCCGCCTGCGTTTGCGTCGTCGCGGGTAAATCCGAGTACCAATCCACGGCGACCTGATCGTCCGCCTGGGCATCGATCAGGGGCTTCACCAACGCCTTGATCCGCGGAAGCTCGGCCTGGGAGATTTTCTCAATCGCCGCGTTGCTGGCCTGACCCAGTTCCACGCCCTGCGACGTCGCGACGCGCTCGAGGAAACTCCGTGGGACGCTCACCGATGCGGAGAGTCGCTCGACCGATCCGCGAAGCTCATCCACCACCGTCATTTTGACGTCACGCTTTTCGCTGTAGGTGGTCTCCGACTGCTCTTTCGTACTGTTGCTTCCCGACTGTGCGTCCGTCAGGCCCACGCGTGTGTTCGGGCGGACCGCCGGCTCGGCGGCGCGAGAGCCACCGGTCATCTCCTCGGTCGTCGCGGACTCGCGCTGGACAACCGGAACACCGTACTCTTCTTTCTGGGATTTCTGCGTCGCGGTTCGCAACTTGGCGTGCACGTTGACCACGACGCCTTCAATATGGCGAAGCTGGTCGTATATCTTCTGCATGTAGTGGTCTTCTACGCGCTGCTGTTGCTCAAGGATCTCCGTCGGAATCTGATCCGCGCCGTCCGGGGGTCGGTAAAATCGCTGCCCGTCTGTGATCTTGATATTCGCCAATTGCAGACCCGGGACAGCCCCGGCGACGAAATTCGAGATCGCGAGAATTCGCTGTTTGTCGAGGCCCGAGGCGTCGGCCATCGTCAGCGCGACGCTCGCGCTCGATACCGCTTCCTGCCGCGAGAATCCTCGCTTCTGCGGGACCGTAATCAGCACTCGGGCGTCGCGTACGCCGTCAAACTTGCGGAGCACGCCGGAAATCTCGGCCTCGAGACCGCGCGATTCCATCCAGCGAGAGCGCTCCTCTCCGATGAATACACTGTTCTGCTTGACGAGGGATGCATAGGCGAGACTGGTATCCGCAGGAAGCGCCCCCCGCTCCGAGAGAATCGCCTGGGCTCGTTGACGGAACTCGTCGTCACCCTGTATTTGCACGCGATCCCCGGCCACACGCGAGGACACGCCCGCCAGACGAAGCTCGGATTGCACCCGGGAGACTTCTTCAGCGCTGAGCGATTGATCGAGCAGCGGAATCCAGTCCGGCTCGGTCCCCCATTTGATCATCCCCCACATTCCGCCGACCACGACGACGACCAGAAGCCCAATGGCGATTCGCTGCGAGATGGACATTCCCCGCATCTGCTCGCCGATTTGTCGAAATTGTGCGCTGAGAAATTCCATGGAGATGTCGATCGATCCTCGATCTATGCCGCCGCCATCCTGGCAACGGTTGCGCCTCCGGCGCACCACGCAGTCATTGCTGGTCCCATCGGCTTACGGCTGCTGCCTGCCGTCGGACCTTTCCTGATCCCGGGTCTGCTACACCCGCATCTGCTTCATTTCGTTGTAGGCGTCCATCAGCTTGTTGCGAATTTCCATCAACAAATCAAACGCGACGCCCGCCTTGCGACTGGCGCTGAAGACCTCGGCGACGTTATCCGTCTCGCCGGTGAGCAGCTTCTGAACGCCGACGTCGGCCTCGGTCTGAAGCTGGTTCACCTTGTCGAGGCTCTCAAGCAAATACGACTGAAAGTCCTTGCCCTCGGCGCACGAAGATTTCCCGGTCGGCGAACAGTCGCCGAGCGGCTTGATGAACGGCGTGGAACTCACATTCCCAATCGTCGGATCAGACATTCTGGCCAATCTCCACTTGTACCGAGTTCACCACAACCACTTTCCCACTAGGCCAGGAGTCGCAGCGACGCCGCCATCATCGACTTCGTCGCCTCCATCGCCGTCACGTTTGCCTCGTAGGCTCGTACCGCCACCATCGCGTTGATCATCTCCGTTGACGAATCAATATTCGGATACGCCACATAGCCGTCCGCGTTGGCATCGGGATGACTCGGGTCATGCACCAGCCGCGGGAGAACGTTCACATCCTCCCGAATCGCCTCCACGTGCACGCCGGCGCCGCCCTTGGCATCGCCGGGCGCCAGCAGCGCCACACGACGCAGGTACGGGCCGGGTTCGCCGTCGGCCCGTCGCGTCGTGCGCGAATTGGCGATGTTCGCCGAGATCGTGTCGATCTGCGTGCGCTGGGCAACAAGGCCCGATGTGCTGATGTCCAGTAAGCCGTACATGACCGATTCGGTCCCTCGTTTTCTATGTCACTAGAGTGCCCGGCCGCGAATGGCCTTCTGCAATCCGTCGAAGTAACCTTTCAAGAGCTCCGTCGAAATCTGGTGCGTCATTGCCGTCTCTGCGAGCCGGCTCATTTGCTGCTCAATCGAGGCGTTCGTTCCATCCTTGAACAAGATGTTGTCAACCGGCTCCTCGCTCGGTGTCACTTGCAGGAATCCGTCCGCACCCTGGCGAAACTCACTCGTCGATTCCAACTGAAGCGACCCGCCGTTCTGCTGCCGGCGCGTCGACGCATCGCGCAGCGCCTCCTGAAACGCTGCCACGTCGAGCTGCCTGGCCCGGTAGCCCGGCGTCGTGATGTTGGCGATATTCGTCGCCAGCACCTTCTGCCGGGCCTCGTTAAAGGCCAGCGTCTTCTCCAGCATCGGCATCGCGCCGCCACGCGTCATTTCCGTCAGGAACACGCAAACCATCCTTCACGCCGTACCGGGCGCGGTACTCTCAACATTTGCAAAGCAAGCTCCATGCCACGTATCGACCAGCCGGCCGGCTACGCCAGGGCAGTTCTTATCGCAACTTCCGATTCGCAATCGGCAATCTTTGCCGCGAGCAGCAAATCCTGCGCCATTGGCCGGGCTTTGTTCGTTAGCCCGCGCGTCGCGCCGCCGCCTGCTCAACCGAGACCGCCGCCGCGGCTGCCTCTTCACGCCACTTCTTCAACTTCATCCCGAGCGTTCGAACGCCGATGCCCAAGGCCTTGGCCGTCTTCTCGCGATGACCGTTGAAGCGAACGAGCGTCTGCTCGATCAGCGAGCGCTCCATGTCTTCCATCATGTGGCCGGGACGCATCGGACGGCCGCTTTCCTGACCGCCGAAGTTCGTCGCCAGCCACGGCTCGATCATAGGGGCATCAAGCTGCTCTTCCTGACAAAGCACCACGGCCCGCTCGCAGATATTTTCCAACTCCCGAATGTTGCCCGGCCAGTGATAGGTCTCCATCACCGACAGCGCGCGGGCACTGATCTTCCGCGCCTCACGACCTTCGCGCCGGGCGATTCGCCGCAGGAAGTAATCGACAAGCTCGGGAATGTCTTCGCGACGATCGCGAAGCGGGGGCAACGTTACCGGCAGGACGCTCACCCGGAAGAAAAGGTCCTCGCGGAATCGTCGGCGCGCGACCCAATCGGTCAGATCACGATTGGTCGTCACGATCACCCGAACGTCAACCATCTGGGTCATGCTGCTGCCGACTCGCTCGAATGCACGTTCCTGCAGCACGCGGAGCAGCTTGGACTGGACAGGAACCGATACCTCGCTGATTTCGTCAAGCAGCAGCGTCCCGCCGTCGGCAAGTTCGAAACGGCCCTTGCGAAGCTTGTCCGCGCCAGTGAAGGCCCCGCGCTCGTGGCCGAACAGCTCGCTCTCGAGCAGGGTCGCCGACAATGCGGCGCAGTTCACGGCCAGCATCGGCTTGTTCGCCCTTTGCGACGCCGCGTGGATGGCGCGGGCCACCAGCTCCTTGCCGGTTCCGCTTTCACCCTGGATGAGGACCGTCGCATTGCTTGATGCAACGCGCTCCACGTGGGCCCGCACCTGCTTCATGGCTCGACTCGAACCGATGAGTTCCGACTCGCCTTCGAAATCCCTGAGCGACGTGCGAAGGGCCTCGTTCTCGCCGCGAAGTCGTCCCATCGCGACGGCCCGCTCGACCACCAGATTGATCGACTCCGCGTCGAAAGGCTTCTGGATGTAGTCAAAGGCGCCGAGCTTCATCGCCTCCACCGCGTTCGGCACCGTCGCGTATGCCGTCATCAAGACGAACGGCGTATCGACGCCTCTGGTCCGAAGCGACCGGAGCAATTCGATCCCGTCCATCGTCGGCATCTTCAGATCGCTGACGATTGCGTCGAATCGAGTGCTGCAGATTTCCACCAGGGCTCGACCGGGTTCACCGTGCGCCGACACCTCGTGTCCGGAAACGGTGAGAATGTCGGTCAGGGAATCACGCATGACATCCTTGTCATCAATAATGCAAATACGCGCCATCGGTGTCGCTCCATCTGCCGAGGTACCGGCAAGAGCCGTCCATAGCTCTCTGCCGCGCCGCGGTCGGGTTAATTACTTCCTTACGCATTATCCACTTGAGTCGGTCCCGACCGTCGGGAACGACTCTTATCTAACTGACTACTCAGCCTCCTGCAGTACCGCCCCTTCCGACGACGGCAGCCAAATGACAATCCTCGCTCCGCCTTCCTGCCGATTACCGGCGCGGATCGTGCCCCCGTGCGCCTCGATGATCCGATGCACGATCGCAAGTCCCAAACCCGTCCCCGTGGACTTCGTCGTGAAGAACGGATTGAAAATCTTGTGGAGACTCTCCTCGGGAATCCCCGGGCCGTTATCGACGACTGCGATCTCAACGCCACCGTCCCTCTGCGCCCAGCTCAACTGGACGACCCCGCCGGAGCCTGCCGCCTGCAATCCGTTCATCACCAGATTCAAAAGCACCTGGTGCAGGCGATGACGATCGCAGTGGATGTCCACGTCGCCGTCAGGATAGGAGAATTCACCTTTGCACTCGGTCGCCCAGGGACGCACCGCATCATCCAGCGACAGGAGCAGGTCGCGCATCGAGCACATCTGTCGTTCGGGCCGATGCTCCTGGGCAAAATCCAGAATGTCGGACACCAGACGCTCCAGCGTTTTGACGCCCATGCAAATTCGCGACGCAGCCGTGCTCACCTTTGGATTCGATGCCAGCTCGCGCTCCAGCATCGACGCATACAGCGCGATCCCACCGAGCGGATTGCGTATCTCATGGGCAAGCCCCGCTGCCATCTCACCGAGCGCCGCGAGCCGCTCGCTCCGTCGAAGCTCTTCGTTCTTGCGACGCAATTCTTCCCGCAGCCGCGCCACTTCCCCATGAAGCCGCTCGTGGGCGTCCTTCAGGCGCTCCGTCACGTCGTTGTAGGCGGAGATGATCGCCGAGAGCTCCAGCTCGCGCCCACTGACTTCAGGTTTGACCAGGGTCGCTGCCGTCATCATGCCACCGCGTCCGTCAAGGATGACTTCACGCCTGCGTTCGAACCGTATGCCGCATTCGTCCGCACGGCCGTCTCCGCCTTACCCAGCAGATTCGCGACGCCCTGACGACGCGCTCGTAGCGTTGCCGTGTCGCGATTGTCATTCGTGATGATCGTCCCCAGCGCGGCATTGGATTCTTCCAGCAGTGCTGCCACGTGTCGCCGCCTGGCCTCGTCGAGGCATGAATAAATGGTGGTCCATGAGGCCCGGTAGGGGCCAAGTCGTTCGTTCAATGAGACCAGCTTGTCGACAAGCTCCTGCCGCTCAACCAGAAGGCCCAAGAGCGGCTGCGTGTCCTCATTGAGGATCAGTGCCCGCTGGCGATCGGCCAATAAGCGCAGCCTCACATAGAGCTGACGCTGCGACTCCAGGAGTGCAATCAGCTCCGCGACTTCAACTGATGTGTCCCGCGTTTCCATCTGGTCCTTCACTCTTAATTGATCGCCGTTCGTTCGAGCCGGGCGATGAGGTTCTCCCAATAGTCCTTGGACGACATCCCCTGGTCAGGATCAAACGCGCCGGCCGGCGTCTTTTTGATCAACCATCCCAGCCTCGCCAGCGCCGCCCGCGCCTGTTGAAGCTCCCCCAGTCGCTGGTGGCAATTCACCACCTGCAACATCGCCGTCAACGAGGTCGGTGTATTCTCGTATCGCCATCCGGCCTCGCTGTAGGCCGCGATCGCCTCCGGGTATCTCTGAAGATCGAACAGCACGTCGCCCCGATCCAGATAGCCTGATCGCAAGTACGTCAGTTGCACGTCGGAAAGTGAAGATGCATCTTGTGAGGCCAGAAGCCTGATCACCCGGTCATACTCTTCCGCCGCTTTTTCAAGGCGGCGATCGGCCTCCCGCATCGTACTCAGCCGAGCGAGGTGGCTGCTCTGCTTTTCGGCTTCTTCACGAAGTCGTGAAGCGCTGAGTCGATAGTTCTTGGCCAGCATGAAGCGAAGCCGGGGCACATCCGGATGATCGGGATAGAGGCTCAGGGCCGCCTCCAACCGGGCAATCGCGCTTTCAACGTGGTCCGGCAGTATTGAAGGATCCGCGTCCGAGTAATACTGCGCGAGAAGGAGCAGCGCCTCGCGGTATTCGACTGCCTTCGGGGAGAACAACTGGTCCGGCCCGCGATCGTCCACAATGTCAACGAGCATGCGAACGCCTTCAATCGCGTCGTCGCCGCCTAATGAAATCAGACAGTCTGCCAGAGGAACGGTCGATTCCAGCGCCGGCGGCGTCCGCGGATATTCTTCCATCACGCGGCGGTAATAGCCCTTTGCTTTCTTGTATTCCCCGACTGCATGGTACGCCGCGCCCAATCGATGCAGCGCATCGGCGCGACCTGTCGCGAGCGGATACTCCTCCGTCACGCGTTTCAATGTTTGGATCATTCGGTCGGTTTCGCCGGCGTCTCCCAGATCGGTTGCAGCCTGCTCCATCCACTTCGCCGAAGTCTGATCGTTCGCGAATGTCAATTGGGAAAGCTCGAAGCAAACGTCCGCCGCGCGAACGAAGTAATCCTTGAATCGGCCCGACTGCTCCCCGTTGGCCGAACCCTTCTGTTTCTGAACTCGCTCGCCCATTTCTCTCAGTGACGTCGCGAGGCGAGAGAGGTACCAGATGCGAAGGGTCGTGTCGTCGGGGTCCACCAACTGCATCGCCGTTTCAAGATAAGCGGCGGATAGCGACCAGAGCTGCCTGCGTGTCAGCTCATCGCAGGTGCGTGTCATCCCCTGGCGAATGGAGCCGGCATCAATCGTCGGATGGCTTTCACCTCTCGTCACCAGGCTCTTTACTTCTCGAAATGCCTGCAGGCCTTCCTCGTATCTGTCCAGAGATGCCAGGCATTCCGCACGGCCGAGCAGGCACTGATCGTGAATCGCCCCCGTTTCAAACGACTTCAAAACGTCGTCGAAGTAACCGAGTGCGGATTGCGGCCGCGCATCCTCTTTCTCCATGACCCCTAGCAGATAGCCCGCCCGGGCCCACAATTCGTCGCGAATTCCCCACTCCTCGCGAAGAGACGTCAGCAGTTCGATCGCCTCCTCTCGCAAGCCCGCATGACGAAGCGCCAGGGCCTCGCTGAAGGAGACGATGGGAAGATATTCGGTGCCGCAAAGCCTCGTCTTGGCAACGGTAATGACGTGCATGGCGGAGGCAGGATCACCCCGACGGAGCAGGTCCTGTACCGAGCGCTCGACGGCCCAGAGATAGTTGTCCGGCGAAGCACCCTGGTCGTCGAGGATGGCATCGATGTGGGCCGCGATGTCTTCCTGCGTGCCGATGTCCTGCGCCAGCTTCAATTCGACGACATTTCGATGCAATCGGTCGGGACGCTCGGCCTTCAGGTCGAGTGCGCTGAGGTAAGCCGCGACGGCCGGCTTGAATCGCCCCGACCAGCGATAGGCATCGGCGACCGCGACCCAGTCCTGCCCCTTCGGCTCCGCTCCATGACGAAGCGCCTCGTCAAGATTGAGTATCACCGCCTCGACGTTGCGGGGATCGTGAACCGTCATCCTCGCCTCAGCGAGGTAAATCACCTGGGCAAGTTCAAGATGCAGCTCGCTCTTCTGGAGCGGCGTGTGCTCCTTCTCATTCAATAGATACATCAGGTATGCGCTGGCGCGCGGCAACTGCCCGCGGATGCGAAGCACGCGCACATTGGCGAGTTGCTCTTCGAAAGTTGACGGCCTGTAGTCGAGCGCCGCCTTCCCGATACCCCCGGCGAATATCGTGATTCCCAGAATGAACAACGGAATCTGCCAGCGACCGGTCATCGCCGAAGGGGTCGATTTGCTCTTTTTCGATTTGCTCATCCTGGGCCCCGTCTTCGAGCACCGGACTGACCGGCCATTCGCTGTCGCTTCGGGTCCATTCGCCTGACCGGCCGACATTGCCGACCCGCGATCGACAATCGGGCCGTTGACCGGCACGACCTGCCGATGAACCTGCCCGATTTCATTCGGTTGCGTGTTTATCGGCGAGTTGTGCGCTCGCCGTCAAAGCGATTTTTGCGTGTTTAGGCGGCTCCTGCGCGGCCGACGCAGCTTTCAGCACTACCGCGCGCGTATGCCTATAGGAAGGAGCGGGGGCTGTCGCAGAAATTTACGTGGGCTGGTGCCAATCGGCTGCCACAAGCAATCGAACCGATCGTGGTGAGATCGAAAAGCTGGCCGGCAAGGGAGACGAGAGATCGCCATCCATCTCAACGTTCACCTCGGCCTCCGAGCGGACGGATACCTGCCGCGCCTGGCGGTAAATCGCCCGCCCCCCGGTCACGTGACAGCGGCGAAGTGCGGCCAGCGCATGCCTGACAAGCGTGAAGCGCGCGCTGCATGGAAAAACACAGAGATCGAGCAAACCGTCTGCCGAATCGGCCGAATCGAGCAATCGCAAACCGATCGCGTAGCGCGGAACGTTGCCGACAAAGACCATTCCCTCCCCCTCAAATACTGTCGCACCATCCGCCTCTACATGAACTTGCGGATGCCGGTAACTCCAGAACGTCCGCCAGATCGGCCAAAAGTAGCTCGAGTGCGTGATATGACCATTGCGTCCCGATGAAAGGAGGCGCACCACCTCCGCATCGAATCCGATGCCGGAGACCAGGAGGAAATGCTCATCCCCCCGCTGGATCGCGTCCATTTCAAATAGGTCGCCGCTTTCTACGATGCTCAGGAGTTGATCCGGGTTTGCCCTGATTCCCAGGTACTTCGCGAGGATGTTCTCCGTCCCCGAGGGGACAATCAGCAGCGGCGTCGAGGTCCCGATGACGCCGTTCGCCACCTCGCGGATGGTTCCGTCACCACCGACCACGACCACCAGTCCCCGTTCCTGCTCGGAAGCTGCCTTGGCCAGCTCTTTTGCGTGTCCGGCATGCCGCGTTGGTTCGATCCGGACCGACATCCCCGCCGCCGCGAGCCGATTTTTCAGTACAGCAAGTAGGCCCCGCCGTCGGGCCCGGCCAGACGAGGGGTTAGCGATGATCGTGGCTTCCGAAAATCGACTCAGCGGACGACTCCAGCTATCGATTCTGCATTCAGGCCCACGGCTTAGGCAAACCGAAGCCCAAGCCGAATCGTAGTGAACGGGACCGGATCGGAGTAGTCCGCAGACAGGATGGCTGTCCCGGTCGATTCTTCCGGGGGCTCAGGCCATTGCCTGTTCCCGATAGCAGCCTCATGTCCCGTCGATTGACCGATATTGTCGATCCCTCTAAAGTCAGTCGCCCTCATTCCCTAAGGTAGGCTCAAGGCAACTCAAATGGACTCTGGACAGAGCAAATCGACACGATCGCCTCATGGCCCCGAGAAGGTCGATCCGCAGTCCACTGCCGACGCCTCGATGGCCCCACCGCGATCCGATGGGATACGCGACACCATCGAGTCCATCGTGGTCGCGTTTATCCTCGCCTTCGTCTTTCGAGCCTTCATGGTGGAGGCATTCGTTATCCCAACGGGTTCAATGGCCTCAGGCCTTTACGGCCAACATGCCTACCACCGGTGCAGACTTTGCCAATATCCCTTCGCCTATGGGCTACGGGAAGAACAACGCGGTCTCGCCCAAGACGGCAGCATGAGGTCACAGAAGGGGACGCTCGCCCACCAATACGCCGTCCGGTGCCCCAATTGCGGATACAAAGGCGAGGGCAACTCCCCCATCAACACGCCGGACAAACCCGTAGTAGGAAATGCCGGCGATCGCATCCTGGTGTTGAAATGGCCGTATGACATCGGTGGCGAGTGGCTCGGTCCACAAAGATGGGATGTCGTCGTTTTCAAGGACCCTGAGGACGGCGAAACCAACTTCATCAAGCGGCTCATTGGACTTCCCGGCGAGGTCCTGCAAATCCTCGATGGCGATATCTACACCGCACCCATCGAGCAGATTCCCGCTCCGATTGTCGAGGCGCTCTCCAAGCCCCCCCAGCCATGGAATCCAGAATACCGCCGATTGAATCCGGCGCAGTTCGAGCAGCTTGCCGCCCTTCTGCAAATCCGCCGCAAGACGCCGATGGCGCAGCAGTCCCTTTGGATGATCCACCACGATCACGATTTCAAGCCCGATCCGGGCATTCCCCGCGACCCATCCTTCACGCCACCCTCCTGGGTACCGGAACGCGAGGACTCGGGATGGAACACAGTCTCACCCCAACTGCGGTATGTCCCCGGAAAGGAGGGTGACGATTGGCTGATGCTGACTGGAAAGCGAATCGAGGATGATTACGGTTACAACAACGTCGGTGCCGTTTCATCAGGCCCGCCGCCGCCCCAGCAACTCGTCGGTGACGTCCTGCTCAAATTCGTCCTTACCCCCGAATCTTCCAACGGGGCATTTAAGCTCTATCTCAGCAAGGGATCGGACGAGTTCACCTGCACCATCGACGGCGACGGCACAGTGAGGCTCTTCAAAATCGGCCTGCGCGGCGCCCTCGTGCAGCTTCAGAAGGCTCAGATGGAGCCGCTTGTCCCCGGCAAGCCACTCAGCGTTGAATTCGAAAATCTCGACTATCGCGTCGCCCTGCGAATCGACGACGAACCGATCGTCGCAACGGTCGATTCGCAATACGCCCCCGATCCTGTGAAGCTCTTCAAGGCTTTTGGCCGGAGCGATTCCGCCAACCGTGCCCTGATTCGAATCGCCTCCGAAGGAATGCCGCTGCAAATCGACCACCTCGCGGTCTGCCGCGATGTTTACTATCGCTCCGATAGCGTCCTCGAAGAACGAAGCGTCACGGGCAAGCAGAACCCACTGGCGCACTTGCCAGGATGGGGCACGACCCTCAATCCGATTCTGCTTCGCAATGAACCTGCCGAGTATTTCTGCTTGGGTGATAACAGCCCACAAAGCAAGGATTCGCGGCTCTGGTGGGAGGTGTGCCCCATCCTTGAAAGGCGCGGCGACTATCAAATGGGAACTGTGCCAGGCGACCTCATGATTGGCCGCGCCTTCTTCGTCTATTGGCCCAGCGGCTATCGAATCTCAAAGGACACTCCCGGCGTCATTCCTAACGTTGGGCGAATGCGCATGATCCGATAAAACAGAAACTTGCAGATTTCGACCCCGTCCTCCGATCGAGATCGCACGTCAGAATTCAGAAGGCAAATCGACATTATCCACAATCGAGCCCTTCACGATCTTGGGGCCATGGGGCGGTGAGCCCTGGAGCCAGAATTCACATGTCCTGCGAGTACATCGAATCCGGGGCCAACGATCAATCGGCATCTAAGTGACTATGAATCATTATATTAGGCTTATTCCGGCGAAGCCCCGCAAACATTCCTGTCCACGGACACATTTCCCGGTAAACTACCGAGCCGCTTCGGCTCGTTTGGCCCAATTGGAGGTCCTGTTCGCGCCGTGAACACCTTGTCCCCACTAAGTTCAGAGCAACCGGCCACATCACCCGCCGCACCCGGCAGGGCCCTGCTCGAAGTTCGAAACATCATAAAGGCCTACAGCGGTCGCACCGTCGTCAATCGAGTCAGCTTTACGGTCGGCAAGGGCGAAATTGTCGGCCTTTTAGGGCGGAACGGGGCCGGAAAGACAACCAGCTTCCGCATGACCATGGGCATCGTTAAGCCCGACGGCGGCGAAGTTCTGTTCAACAACGAAGACATCACCCACCTGCCCATGTACAAGCGGGCACAAAGGGGCGTCGGCTATCTCTCGCAGGAGAACAGCGTATTCGTCAAGTTGACCGTTGAGAAGAATCTGTTGGCCATCTTCGAACTGATTCGCGGTATTAGTCCCGCGGAACGGCGGCGCAGAACGCGCGAGCTGCTCGAGCAATTCGGCCTGCTTCGAAACGCAAAGCAGGAGGCCCGCACCCTGTCAGGCGGCGAGCGTCGCAAGCTGGAAATCGCCCGCGCACTAATCACCCAGCCCGCCATTATCCTGCTCGATGAGCCTTTCAGCGGCGTCGATCCTATCGCTGTACAGGATCTTCAACGTGAAGTTCGCCACCTCAAGAACAACATGGGAATTTCGTTCCTTCTAACCGATCACAACGTTCGGCAGACCCTCGAAGTCACCGACCGCAGCTACATCATCCACGAAGGCACGGTCATCGCCGAGGGCTCACCCCGCCAACTGATCAATGATCAGTCGGTCCGAGAGGCATATCTCGGCTCAACCTTCCGCGGTGACGAATTCGACCATCCCCCCGCCAGTAAGTAAGACTTGAGGACTGTCAGCCACGATCCGGGTGAACGCGGAAACGGCCCCGCAAGAGTCTTCCCGCTTACTCGTCAATCGGTCTCGTAGCACGACGGACCCGGACATGCCACCTTCCGCTCCGTCGATTGCCGCACCGAGCCATCCGGCCGAAGTAACCACCGCAAATAGGTGAAGAACAAGTGGATTTTGCGCGACCAGCTTCTCGCCGGCCGTACGTGAATGTGTCGCTCCGAAATCATCTTTCCATTGCTCCCTCGCGAGGAGTGAAATTGATGGGCCGCGAGGACAATACTATTTGCAGCACGATGCGTGCCGTCGGCGAGAAGTCGCCCTGACGGCCTCCATCGTCGCACCGGTATCGACAAGCTCTGCTGGCTGGGCAATATCCCCCATCCGCGGCCGGTGACTCCCGGCACAGGTACCCGACCCGATCCGAGGAGTCATCAGCCGGGAGACAATGACCGGTCCATCTATTCGGCCAAGCAACCACGCAAAAGCCCCTGGCAATCATGCCGCCAGGCCCGTCAAAAGGCACGCATGAAGCCCCCTACCCTGCCAAAGTTGCTGGAAAGACACTTGGGCTGCCGTTATATTAAGGATGTCTTCAGGTGAGGACGTGTCGTTGACGCTGCGGCCGGGCATTTACGAAAGCCCGCTATTTTTATTACTTAATTCGACTCCTCCTGGCCGAATCCGCACAGCTCACCTCTCAAATATCAGCGTACTGCCCGGCATAAGTGTTGCTCCTGCGGGCAGTTGGCATGACGGCAGGCATTAAGGCAGGGAGTGAAGTTTAGCGACTGCGTATCATCACGGTGCAAATGCGCCGGACTGCAGTATACGGACCGTCGTCGACACCTTGACCCGGATCCGGCAAGCTGGGTTTGGCGCGCTACGCGGCATTCGCAAGAACACCTTTTCCTTGACTTCCCGCCGCCTTAAAGCAACATCGTTCCGGTTCGGTAGGAATGCATGAGCAAGCGGCTTGAAAGCCTGATGTTTGTCAGAGAGCTGGGGACCGGCGCCGGGACCAAAGTCTCCCTCATGCGCGACGCCAAGGACGGCACCCAGTACTGCAAGAAATACGTCTCAGCCAACGCCCCCAACTGGCATTCGCAGATTCGTCAATTGAAGAATGAGTTCGATGTCGGCGTTTCCAATAATCATCCGGTCCTCCGCAAGTCCCTGGAATACGGCATCGTCAAGCGAAAGCTCCGGGCCATCGAGGCCTACAACATCCTTCAGTTTGTCGATGGCGTCCCCCTCGACAAGTTCGCGGAGACTTCCACCCCACCCCTCATCGTGAAGATTTTCTGGCACGCCGCCGACGGCCTCCACGACCTTCATCGCCGGGGCTTCGTCCACGCCGACCTGAAGCCGCACAACATCCTTTGCGCCAAAAACGGCCGGCCGACCATCATCGACTTCGGCCAGGCTTGCGCCATGTTCACCCGAAAAGAGCGCATCCAGGGCACAAAGGACTTCATCGCCAAGGAGCAGGTCGACCGACAGGCCCTCGATGCACGAACCGACGTTTTCGGACTCGGCGCGACGATGCACCGGGTATTTCTCGGCCGGTCCGTCGAAACTGAGCTCAACAGCACCAGCGTCACCAAGGGCGGGGTGAATCTGGACTTCTGGCGGAATCCGAATACCGATCAGGCCAAGCAGCTTGATCCGACCCTGCTTCGCCTGATCGAGGATTGCTGCCAGCCTGAACGTGCTGACCGACCGGAAAACATGCAACTCGTAAAGGACAGGCTCGAGGTCTGTTTCGACCGAGTCGCCAAGACCGCCTAGAATCTCCTGCGACTGCCGTAAGCGCAACAGGCCCCCAATTAGGACGATTCTCACCCGGCGAGCCCACCCATGAAAAATTCAAAACCGTCCCCGGCATTCGACATCGACATCCTTCTGCCTGCTCCCCTCAAAGCCTTCGGCCCGCTTGTGTCCGACGCTTTGAGATTCTTCCTCTCGCGACTCAGCCCTGCGCGTCTTTCAGAAATCTCGGCAATCCAGTCCGCACTGCCGAAAAACGCCGGCCCCGCCGACAGGCTCGTTGCCCTGTTTCACGTTTGCCCGACGCTTCACAAGCTGGCGCAGGTCATCGCCCGGCATCGCGGCCTCGACCCGCTCGTGCGCGAGGCCCTCACGGCTCTCGAATCCTTTCCCCCGATCACCCCGCTTGATGACGTCCGACGCATCATCGACGAGGATCTCACCGCTCAGGGCGTGCGCGAGGATGTGCGCATCGCCGATGCCGCCCTTGCCGAGGCAAGCGTCGCCATCGTCGTGCCGGTCACATGGCACCGAACGCCGTCGGGCCCGCCGCACAAGGGCGTACTCAAAGTTCTGAAGCCCGGTGTCAAAGACCGGCTCGATGAAGAACTCAAAATTCTGGACGCCCTCGCCGACCACCTGGAAGACGTGGCTCCGCGATATGATGTCCCCGCCCTCGATCACCGGACGTCCTTTGAACACGTCAGGACGCTCCTGCTCGGTGAGGTCCACTTCACCCAGGAACAGAAGAACCTCTTCGCCGCGGGCCAGCAATACGCCGCCCGACGCGACGTGTGGATTCCCCGGCTGCTGCCATTCTCCACCCCTCGCCTGACCGCCATGGAACGGATCGACGGTGTGCGCGTGACCGATGCGACCGGCCTTGCGGCATGGAAGAAGCGTCAATTCGCCCGCACGATCGTCGATGCCATGATCGCCGATGTTGTGTTCTCGCGTGACGAGGCCATGACATTTCATGCCGATCCCCACGCGGGAAACCTCTTCTTCGCCGACGACGGCAGGCTGGCGATCCTTGACTGGAGCCTCACCGGCCGATTGCACAAGCGAGAGTGCGAGACGATTGCCCGCGTTTTGATGGCTGCCCTGTTGCGCGACGCCAACGGTCTCTGCACCGCCCTTGACGCACTTGCAGTCAGGCATGCCGATCCGATTCGATTGGCGGACGTCGCCGCGCGCAGCCTTGATGAACTGCTTCGCGGTCGCCTGATCGGTCCGAATTGGATCGTGGACCTGATCGACCAATCCGTCCTTGCTGGTGCGAGCTTTCCGGCCAATCTGCTGTTGTTCCGCAAGACCCTGCTGACCCTTCAGGGGGTCGTCAGCGACGTCTGCGAGGATTCGTCACTCGACGCCATCCTCATGTCCAAGGGCATGGCGGAGTTCTGGGCCGAGCTTCCCCGCCGCGCATGCACTTGGCCGCTATCAATGGATTTCACCACCCATGTTTCCAACTCGCAGATCGCCAACATGATGGCCACCGCGCCGTTCGCCGTGGGGCACTACTGGATGCGCGCCTGGACCGACTGTCTGCGCACCTGCCTTCCGACTCGCTAACGCCGCTCTTCGTCAATGAAGTTAATTCTCGTGATTGCCGCCGATCCACCGAGGACCGATCTTGGATCGGCGTATTGATGCGCCGCCTCTTACGGACGATTCGATTGCGTTTCTTACTTGAACTTGACCTGAAAGTCCTGCCGCCGAAACACGCACTTCCCCTCGGCCCCCTCACACACGTTGTACAGCGCGTAGCCTTTGATCGTGACCGCTTTTCTGGACTTTGCGTCGCGCGTTACCGAGAAGCTCAGCGTGCGAACCTCGTCGCTCGTTGCCGCTTCCCCATTCGGCCATTCCAGAATCGCCGGTGAGACCTTGACGCCCTTGGGCGCCTTCAGCCAAACGCGAAGCGGTTCCGACTCGTTGTTCCAATGTGCCCCCAGCGCGATCGAAGGACGAAGCGTCAGATGGACTTCTGACTCGCCCTTCTGTGACGACTCCGTGGATCGCACAACCGCCGTCTCAAGGGCTATCAGATGCTTCTTGTCCCTGGTGACCTTTCCCTTCGGGTCGCCCTTGGGGTGCTTACCGGTTTCCGGGGCCGCCGCCTTTCCACCCAGCTCGGCACCGATCGGCTCGCTGACGAGCGGCAGCGGCTCCTCGCCACGCGCCTTGATTTCCTTGCGCGCCGTCGCGACCCAATCGTAAAACGCGTAGGGCTTGTCCAGCGCCGGCCCGTATTGCTGGAGACGACGACGATAGATGTAATTGTTCGGCGCGAGACTCAGCGCTTTTGCCCATGCGTCGATCGACGCCTGAAAATCCGTGGCCAGCCGCTTTTTGCTGTCGTATCGCATTCGGTACGCGACGCCGAGACCGAAGTATGCCATCGCATTTTTCGCGTCATCCTCGACCGCCTTACCGTAGACCTCGATTGCCTCTTCGACCTGGGCCAGTTCCCCCGCCAGCAGCAACGCTTCACCGTGCGACACCAGCGCCGGCGCATTGCGCGCTTCTTCAGACATCCGTCGCGTCACCCGCGTATTCGGCGGCTCATCCGTATTCGGCGTGATAAATGCCGGCTCACCGGGAAACTCCTTCTTCACGAAGTCATCCACGAACGTCTTGAGATCCGGCTTGGTATCGCGGACGTAGCCGTTCTCATCCACCGCCACGAACACCGGCACCGCCTTCGCATGCAGGTAGTTCACCGGGTCGGAAAGCAGCGGTCCGGTGATCCCCTTCCACTGCGCGAACAACCGGGCGCGGTCCGGGTGCTGCTCCTGAACGATTCCCACGATCACGAGCTTTCCTTCGTCCACCAACGGCTTGAGTGAGTCGTACCAGACCGGCACGTTTTTCCGGCAGCCCGCTCACCACGAAGCGAAGTGAATCAGCAGGACCTTTTTGCCGCGGAACGCAGTGATTGAAACCGACTCGTCATGAGAGAGGTTCCAAAGCGCCAGCGGCGGATGCGGCTTTCCGACCTTTGGCGGAAACAGTGCCTTGTCCTTCGCATCCGCCGGAAGCGGCGTCGCGAGCAGGATCGCTGCGAGTGACAGACTCCTAAAGATTCCCGGCATAATCACCGCTCGATCTTTCCCGCCCGAAATCGGACGGGACGATTATCGATATTGTATGAAGATTCGGCCGCCAATGCAGCACGTGAATGGTGTATTTGAGGCCCCGGCGCGCGGTATCGACCCCGAGATGATATCTGTCATCGCTTGCGGTTTGCCGACGGACACGGCGATTGCAGCCGCGAATCAGCCCCGCAGCTCGTCGCCGCGGTCCACGTCGATGGTCTGGAGTGTGTTGTAGAAATTCATGAAAATGGCGATGCCGATGGCCGCCTCGGCCGCCGCCAGCAGAATGACAAAGACCGCCACGATGTGTCCATCACCCAGGCCGGTCTGGTAGCGGCTGAATGCCACCAGATTGATATTCGCCGAATTCAGCACCAGTTCCACGCCGATCAGAATGCCAATGGCGTTCCGCTTGGTGACCATGCAGAAGATCCCCAGCGAAAACACCAGGGCGGAAAGCACCATGTAATGATTCAAACCGACTGCGAGCATCTCGATTTACTTCTCCGGCCTGGCCAGATAGGCCGCCCCGATCATCACGACCAACAGCAGCACGCTCGCCGCCTCGAACGGCACCAGATAATCCGTGAGCAGCGACTTGCCGACGGTCGCCACCTTCGGCGACTCGGCCAGCATACCGCTCGAATGCGACCAGTCCGCCGACAACATCAGCGTGCAAAGGCCGATCGCCATGAGCACCGCGACCAGGGCTGCCGCCGCGATCTGTCCCCTCGACGCCCCAAACTGGACCCACGGCGACTTGCTGGTCAGCATGACGCCGAACACGATCAGAATCAGCGTTCCGCCCGCGTAGACGATCAATTGAATCGCCGCGAGCAAGTTGGCGTGCAGGACGAAATACAGCGCCGCCACGCCGCCGAGCGTCCCCAGCAGGCATGTCGCCGAGCGAACGATGTTCTTGGAGATCACCACGCCGAGCGCGCTGAAAAGCACCAGTGCCGCAAAAACGTAGAACGCCAGATTTTCAACTGCTTCGTTCATCATCCGTCCGCTTCGTCAGGATTGGCGAACTCCATCAGGTAGCCACACTTCTTACATCGTAGCGTTGTCACCTTGAAACGCCGCTCGGGTTTCTTCATGCCGGTCCAGAACGATCGCTCGGGCTTGCCTGCCCACCACTCTTCCACATGCCCTCTGTTTTTGTCGCCCAGGTCCAGTACGAAACCCACTTCGTTCTGGCCGCCGCACAAAATGCACTTCTGTCGCGTATCCACAATCAGTCACTCCGGCGTCACGCCCACGGCAGGTGATCGATGACCAAACTGCCCACGAGACGCCGGCGATTACGATAGCCATACGCCGCGATGCCGATCATGCCGAGGATGGTCGCAGCACCGAGCGCGACCAGCACCCAGTGCAACACTTCATCAACGCGAATGAGCCAGGCCAGTTGGAGATGCTTCGTGCCGAGTATCCAAAGCGTGTTGCCCAGCAGCACCACCATCGTCAGCGGCAGCAGGACCTGCACGCAGGCGTAAAGCACCTGGTCGATGCGAATCCGCGGAAGGGTCCAGCGAATCCACAGTTGCACGTAATAAAGGAACGCCGCCTTGAGCACGAAAAGAATCGGTCCTTCAAACAAGACGCCCCGCACCAGCCGCGACGCCGCCACGGCGTACCAAGACCCGGACCAATCCGGCGCCCATGCCGACGGCAGCGGAGACTTCCAACCGCCCAGAAACAGAATGACCGCCAGGCCGCTGACCACGAACATGGCCACATATTCGCCGAAGAAGAAGAGCGACCAGCGAAATCCGCTGTACTCCGTATGGAAACCGGCCACGAGTTCCGACTCCGACTCCGGCAAGTCAAACGGCGCCCGTTTGCAGGAAGCCAGTGAAGCAATGTAGTAACTGAAGAAGGCGATGAAACAGAACGGATTCCTGAACACCAGCCAGCTTTGAAAGCCGTCGCCCTGCATGTCGGCGATCTGCGTCAATTGCAGCGTGCCGACCGTCATCACGGGTATGAGCAGACTCATGCCCATCGGAATTTCGTACGAAACCATCTGACAGGCTTCGCGCATCGCCCCGTACATCGACCATTTATTGTTGCTGGCCCATCCGGCGAGAATCACGCCCACCACTTCGATGCCGATCATGGCGAGAATGAACAAGAGCGCCACGTCCAGATCGCGGAAGACCCACGCCCCCGCGAACGGCAGGGCGATAAAGGCCAGGATCGGCGGTACGAAGGTCAGATAGGGCGCCAGCTTGAAGAGCATCGCATCGCCGTCCGGCGGGATGAAGTCCTCCTTGAAAATCAGTTTCACACCGTCGGCGGGCGACTGAAGCCAGCCGTGCCAGCCGCCCACGCGCATCGGTCCCAGGCGCGATTGAATGCGCCCTGCCACCTTGCGCTCCCACCAGATGCCGAAGACAGGGATGATGCTGATGAAACCAATGATCCCCGCGATGGCGACGAGATCACGGATCAAGCCGAACTGAAGCGGCCAAAGCAGATAGGCAAGGATGGGCAGCTTGATCGTCGAACCGACGGCTTGGTTGACCTCAGCAACCGTCAGTGGCGCAGAGATCGGCAGCATGGGCAGCGCGGTCACGGCATCGTTGGAACCGTTCGGCCCGGCGAGCATGTCCTTCGTGAAGTCAAACAGCCATGCATGGGCCCAAACCAACAGGCACACACCGACTAACCCGCCGAAGAACAGAGTGAATGCGACATATCCAAATCGCAGGAATGCGCCGATCTGCCGGTAGAGGAGAATCGCCATCGCCCCGAGAAAGGAACCGGCGAAACCGGCCATGGGCCCCACGATTCCCGCGACGACGACGATGATCTTCCAATCGGTAATCTTGTTGGCGTCGCCGATGTCGAAAAACGAATAGCAGATCGCCGCGACGATGAGCTGGGCGAAGGCAATGCCGAACAGGAGGCGGACGGCCTTGAAACGGTACGACGTCAGCTTCGCCGTGCTCTTCGGTACCCAGGGCAGCGTGATGGTGCTCAAGCGATGAGACTCCCGGCCGAACAAAACCCAACTTCACCCCGTCAATGGGGACTCGCTTTATAGCGGCTTGTCGCCCCTTTGCAAAGTCCCGCGCCACCGCGCATAACTCCTTGCCAGCAAGAGCCCTTAAACACCTGAAACTGCGATCCATGCAACCCGATAAGAGCGGCGGTGGGGACCGCGAATCTCCCCATGTCGTGTTGACGCAATAAGGCCCGATGGCGCTTCGTTAGGGCCTAGGGCGGCTGAAATCCCTGCACGACTCCTTCCTTGTACCCCTGCGACGGCGGTGCGCATCGATCGGCCGAGGCTTTCGTCCCAGCACTCGGCGGAGAATAGACATGAGATTCACACTTCTGCTCGCGCTTTGGATTCCCTTTGCATCCAATGCCTTTGCCTTTGGACAGTTCTGCGATCCAAACGATCCGCAGGTATCACTCTACGATCTTGGGACCGGCACCTACAAGACGTTTCAGGGCGGGCTTTATCCGGGAGGGAGCAATCTTCGACCGGCTTCGCACGATGCGGCTGGTCGGCAGATCGCGGGGGGGATTGTGCCGCTCAGCACCAGCGGCGTTGCACATCCTAACGGCCGCATCGTGATGATCAGCATCGGGATCAGCAACATGACGCAGGAGTGGCGCGTGGGCGCTAACAACGACCCATCCAGCGCGTCGCTGGCGTTTATGGCGAAGGTGGCACCGCTGCAGGGGAGCGGGGTGGTCAATCCGCGGGTGCTTGTGGTCGATGGCGCGAAGGGTCCTTTCGGCGCAGACCTTTGGGGCGCGGAGCCGGCGGACATGATGGTGGACCCGTGGCTGACGGCGCTGAATCGATTGCAGTTCAGCCAATCCAGCCGTGAGCAGGTGCAGATCGCGTGCGTGAAGGCGGCGCATCCGGGCCCGACGCAGTGCATGGCGAGCGATGGGAGCTCGCTTGGTGATGCCGGGGCTTTGGCACAGGACTTTGCCGGGATCGCGCGGAATTTGAAGATCGTCTTTCCGAATATCAAACTGGTGTACTATGTCAGCAGGAGTTACGGGGGATATGCGGCGTCAGGGAACCGGGAGCCGTTCGCCTTTGAACAGGGCTTCGGGATCAAGTGGATGATCGAATCGCAGATCACCGGCAGCGGCGTATTCGGAAACCTCGAATTCCAGGGTGCCAACAACGTTGCACCATGGGCGGCCTGGGGGGCATATATCTGGGCGAAGGGCAATACGCCCAGCGGGCTCGGCATGACGTGGGATGTCACCGATTTCGTCGATGACCATATCCACCCATCGGCCAGCGGGGTGGACAAGGCGTCGGACGCATTTCTTGAGTTCTTCCTCACCGATGAGACAACTCGGCCGTGGTTCGGCTGGCAGTGCCTGCACGGCGACGTCAACGGAGATGGTTTGATCGACGCGGCCGACATCGCGCTCTTCACGGCCACGCTGCTTGCGCCGCAATCCGCGTCGGTCGCGGTGCAGTGCGGCGCGGACGCGGATAATGACGGACTGCTCACGGAAGCGGATATCGCGGCGTTCGTCGCGCTGCTGCTCAACTGAAACGAGGCCGTGAACTTTCTCAAGTCCTGCCTGCCATCATGCACTGAGCGAAGACCGAGGCCTATGGCGATCCCGCGCCAGCGGGCATTGCATCGAACACCGCCCAGCCGATCATGGCGGCGGCTTCGAGGATGGCGATGGCGACGGCGGCCCAGGCGAGGCCCTTGCCGGATGCGGACGAGCCGCGGATGACTTCGATGCCGCTGATGATCGCGGCGGGAATCCCGATGACGATGACGCCCAGACCGAGCGTCCCGAGGATGTGTCCTCAGCAGAAGCCGCGGTTGAGGGCGACGCCGCCGATGGGGGCCAGGGAATAAATGAAGGGCTTGAGTCCGGTCATGGAGGATCTCCTGGAGCGGCGTTTTCCAGATAATACATCGGCACATCGGCCGCGCTCCAAATCGTAGGTGACAATAGGCGAAAAATCCCGTCGCCGGACGAGGGAAAACGTCAAAACGCCGAAACGTCGAAACGTCGAAATGGTGAGCGGCGGCGAGGTCGCGCGGGGGCAATCGAGAGGTGACCCCTCCCCCCTTCACTTCGTTCCAGGGGCAAGCCTGACGGTCGGGGCTCTTCTATGAAAACTCGTCGCGTGTCAACCGGTGGTGGTCATTTTCTTTTTCATTCGCCTTTCGTGAGTCGGGGCGGCGGGCG
>Ga0268299_1000941_pt1 | contig 67465 bp, 61 predicted proteins | sample NOBtaG_FD_193484 | JGI IMG/M metagenome (GOLD analysis project Ga0268299, IMG submission 193484) | Activated sludge microbial communities from bioreactor in Nijmegen, Gelderland, Netherland - NOB reactor | ecosystem: Engineered > Bioreactor > Aerobic > Activated sludge | place: Netherlands...
CGCCAACGGCGAGCACAGCGATCACGCGGCGAAGCCGCCACCGCTCGGGACGGAATCCCACGGGGTGGGGTTGAGCGGAGGGGGTGGGATTCGAACCCACGAGGGCTTTCACCCTGCCGGTTTTCAAGACGCGCGCAGCCTGCAACAGCGATCGGCTCGATCCGACAAGCATCGGTTCTACCGAGCCTCGGCGCAACGACGAACCAATCGCTGACGACTCGCGCCGACTGGCGTTCACGGAAAAAAGGCGGACAGTCCGGATCGGTGAGCAACCACAGCAAAGCCTACCGACGACTCCGTCCGCGTTTCGCAGACCCGTGTCCGCGATGTTCGCTGAGCCGTTCGCTGCATTCGTGGACTACCGATCCGGACTGTGGATCGACAACTCTTTCGCTGTAGGTATCCGCTTCACGATCGACGACCATCTCTCGCTCGAGCCACTTGCCGGATTTCTTCTCTCGAGACGCTCCCGCCTTCGTCTCGACGAAAGGCCGACCTCGGCCCTGACGACGCGCCTTCGCTTGCGTGGAAGCATGGATGCTGACCTTCTCTTGAAAGTGCTTGCCGTACGTTCGAGTGCGAGATCGGCAGCCAGGGCACCGTGGTCGTCGGTCGAGGGGCAACCCGATTCTTTCCGAAAGCGCCATGCCGCATCGCCCGCAGGCAACATGGTCTTCTTTCAGATCACCCTTCATCGATGGCGCCATGGATCGAATCTCGGCCGCGACACGACTGTGGTCAAGCCGCTCGTCGCACCGCCCGTTCGAGCCAGTCGCGAATCCCGCATCGGGCACCGCGCGACCGAGCGCACCCACCAAGTCCACATAGAGACTCGAGGCTGGCGACGCAGGACGGCGCACGGCAGCCGCTGACGACCATCCATTGACCAGCATCGGCTTGCCAAGGAAACTGCGTCCTTCATGCCGCTTGCCCGATCGTGAAATGCCGGCGCCCATGCCCACACCTGTCGTGCGATTCATGCACATCGACAATCTCGACACCTGTCTCCGTCGAGGGGGGCTCCACGCCCCGACCTGCATGCCGCAAGACGGCTTGCCGTACCGCCTCACGCACAGCGTCGAGGTTCAGGAGCGGCGGGCCGGCGTCAACGTCCCCTGCGGTCCCGGAGGCGTGATCCACGACTACGTGCCCTTCTATTTTGGTCCCCTGTCTCCGATGCTGCTGAACCTCAAGACGGGACGCGTGGCCGGCTACACGGAAGGCCAGGAGCCACTGATCTATCTCGTTTCGAACTGCCAGCGTATCGCAGAAAGCGGCACGCGGTTCGTGTTCACGGACGGCCATGGGCTGGCCGCGTATACGAGTTGGTTCGACAACCTCGCGGATCTCGACAAGGTCGACTGGCAGATTGTGAACCAGCGGTACTGGTCGAGTACGACGGACGACATGGATCGGCAGCGGCGGAAGCAAGCCGAGTTCTTGGTCCGTGACTCGTGCGATTGGGCGCTAATCGAGGAGATCGTGGTGATCAGCGCAGAGATCGCAGAAAGGGTGGAACGCATCCTGCGCGAGTTCCCCGCCGAAGTGCAACGTCCAGTGGTTGTACGCGCTGGCTGGTACTACTATTGAGGCCGGCAATGATCGAGGAGACCAAAGGGAACCTGCTGAGCGCTGATGCCGACGCGCTGGTCAACACGGTCAACTGCGTTGGTCAGATGGGGAAAGGGATCGCGCTCCAATTCAAGCAGGCGTTCCCCGACAACTTCGAAAGCTACGCGCGCGCCTGCCGCGAGGGCAAAGTCATGCCGGGAAAGATGTTTGTTTTCCCGACAGGGCGCATGGTGAATCCGCGGTACATCATCAACTTTCCCACGAAACGGCACTGGCGCGGAAGATCGCGGCTCGAGGACATTGAAACGGGCCTGGAGGCTCTCCTTGAGGAGGTCCGCCGGTTGGACATCCGATCCATAGCTGTCCCTCCTCTCGGGTGCGGCAACGGCGCTCTCGCGTGGCATGTAGTGCGGCCGATGATCGTGTCGGCGTTCGAGCGCGTCCCTGACATTCGCGTACTCCTCTACCCGCCCTCGGGCACCCCAGACGCGAAAACGATGCCCGTCGGCACGGACCGACCATCGATCACCCCTGCGCGTGCTCTTCTCGTGAAGCTGATCGAGCAGTACCAGTCGCTCGCTTACCGATTGACCCTCCTTGAGGTGCAGAAACTTGCCTACTTCCTGCAAGAAGCTGGTGAACCTCTACGGCTTCGATTTGAGACGGGCCACTACGGCCCCTATGCAACGAACCTCAACAAGGTGCTTGAACGAATCGAGGGCCACTTGATTCGGGGGTACGGCGACAGCCAGAAGCCCGACGCCGATCTCGAACTGTTGCCCGGAGCGATCGCCGAGGCTGATGACTTTCTTCGGGAACGTCCAGCGTCACGCGACCGACTTCGAAGTGTCGAGAAACTCGTCGAGGGATTCGAAACCCCTTACGGCGTGGAGCTACTGTCGAGTGTCCACTGGGTCGCGGCGCATGCCGAGCACCGAGCGAGCAGCTTGGCAGACGCAGTAGATGCGCTTCGCAGGTGGAACAAGCGCAAGCGTGAGATGTTCAAGGAGGATCACATACAGGTGGCATGGAGACGATTGGCTGAGAAGGGCTGGCTGGACCGACGAGCGGCGGGAGAACAATCGCAGCCCACCTGATGCCACTCAACGGACTGTCCCACTTTCTCCCCCAGCAGACACCCGTCTCAGCTCGTCGAGACGACTACGAATCGCTTCGCAAGCCGCTTCGCACGCATTGACGATTTCGTCGAGGTTTTGGCGGTGCGCGCGCCAATACTCCCCTCGGAGCGGCCCGTCGATCGACGTGACGTCAATCAGTTCAAGTCGAACGACGCTCACCAGCGCATCGAGTCGCTCGAACACCGGAAGCGGATAGAAGGGTTTCCGTTTGTCGACAGCGAGCACGAAAGCGTTGCTCGCCTGGTTCGCCTGCCTGAGTCGTTCGTCTCTAACTTTTCTGCGCGCTTCCTCTTCGGCTGGCATCCCCTGGTCGAGGACTGGCCGTATCGCGACGGTAGCCTCACGCACGTCGACAACCGCCGCGTAGATTTCTTTGTAGCTCTCAAGTTCGAGGTCGAAGAGCTGCTGGAGCACTCGCTGGCTCCGTTGCAGCTCCGCCTTGAGTCGCTCGATGTCCGCGGCGAACGTGGACTTGGCACGCTCAACGTCGGCGTTCAGACCCGATCTCAGCCGTTCTAAGTCCGCCGCCAGTGTAGACTTGAGCCGCTCATTGTCCGCAACCAGCGCCGATTTCAGTCGCTCCTGTTCTGCGGCGAATTCGGATCGAACCTGCTCCACCTCACCCGTAATGTTCGCAATGTCTTCGAGCGTGGCGAGGTTCCTGCCCTTTTCTCGGAGGTAGGACGGCCCCCAGTAGAGCAAGAAGCCCACGACGAGGAGCCAGAGGACCAGGTTGACGACGTCCACGATCGAAATCTCCATCATGCCGTCATAGCACCCACCCTCCCAAAAGCGTCGACAAGCCCGCGATCGTCTTTGGCTTCGAGGCACAGAACTGTGAGGTCAGAGGACAAACTACGCGCATCGGATTTCGCGCCCTCGCGCGCTCGCACGGGCCTACACGGTGCACCGCACCACCGCCGGTCGCCGTCGAGCGCGTGATCCGCCCTGACGACGGGCGATCCTTACTCTGGCGCCACGGGCTCCCGCGAACCACAGCAACCGGATACCTCCAACAAATCGGTGATAGTCTCCGGACTGCTCAACGCTGCCCGCTTCGCGTTCTTGACGGGTTGGCGAAAGGGCGAAATTACGTCGCTCGAGTGGCGCGATGTCGATACGCAAGTCGGGACTATCCGTCTGCGCCGCGCCCGCAGCAAGAACAAGAAGGGCCGCGTGCTCAAGCTGACGGGCGAGTTGCTCGAACTGATTCGCCACCGCGCCGGACTTCGACGTCCTGAATGCGCCTTCGTCTTCCATCGCAGCGGCAAGCCTCTGCGTTCCTTCCGGATCTCCTGGCAGAATGCACTTCATGCGTGCAAGGAGGCGGGCTACGAAGGCCGACTCTTTCACGATCTCCGGCGCTCCGCGGTCCGTAACATGGTGCGCGCCGGCGTACCGCAGAACATCGCCATGCGAATCAGCGGCCACAAAACCGACAGCGTCTTTCGCCGGTACGACATCGTGGACGAGGAAGACTTGGCCGAAGCGCTCACCCTGACCCAGGACTACGTTGACCGGCAACGCCACGAAAAACCGAAGGTCACGCCCCTCCGCCCTACGGCGAGCCGGGAGTAGGAACACGGACAATACACGGACAATCGTTGCATCTGGCGGACGAGCATGTGTGTGTAAGTAAGCGGAGGGGGTGGGATTCGAACCCACGAGGGCTTTCACCCTGCCGGTTTTCAAGTGCGGCGACTGGCGTCCCGGGCTGTCCCTGCTTGTGTCTTCGAGTGTGCTTCTGACAGGGGTTAGGGCCTCCGACATCCCTTCGAGTCCCCGCTCGGCCCTGCCCGTCCTCGGGCGTTGATGGGGAATTGGATGGGGAGATTTTCGCGTTGATCAGTTCGCTCGCCCAACCGGTCGGAACCATGCGATCGCTGTCCATGCCGGTCTCCTCTTCCTCTTGTGATCAGTCGCGCGCTTGCCGCCGTACGCGTTTGCTGGTCCCCGGGTGCCACTCGTGCTCCGAGCGCACGCGGCGGTTCTTGTAGTCGTAGAAGATTTCCGTTCCGCTCGCGGCGAATGTCTCGTCGGGACACTCGCAGACGTCCGTGACGCCCTCGAAGTGCCAGCGCATGAATTCACCGGATATCGAGAGAAACGGGTCATGCTCCTTGGCCATGATGCGCGCCACACGCGCGGAGGCTTCTCGCTCCGATCGCGCCATCACCGCGGTGATGCGGTTCTCGCAGAGCTGAAATCCCCGCGTTTGGCCTTCGAATTGCCGCACCATGCGACCCGCGACCGCGAAGAGTCGCGGTCCGTCCGGCGAAGACTTCCTTACTCGGCGTCCCGCGATCGCCCGCAGCCAAATCGCACCATGCGCATGCCGGAGGCGGCGGAAGCGGTCGATGGATTGCGCCGGCAGGGTCACGAATACCCCGATCGGATCCCGGTTGAACCGTTTGACGGTGACGGTGCCTTCCGTGAGCTCGTTCCGCAGTGCCAGGCATTTGCGGGTTCGCCATGCGTGGACGAGCGCGCGCCGTTCGGCGGGCGTCATGCGGAGCAAACGACGCAGGGCCGCTCGCGACGGGTACACGTAGGGCGGGATGGGGAGGTCGATCTCGATCGTGACGAGCTTCGATCCCAGGCGTCGCAACCCAGCTTCCGAGACGCCGAACTTCTCAAGTCCGAAGATGGGAGCCAGTCGTCGGGCCATTCGCATGTTTCCTACGCGCGCGGCCCGCGATCAATAGCGGTAGCTGTGAGCTCGCCGAAGCCGTAGTCGGCGCTGTGGCGAACGACGGTTCATGGCGCACGTCCGAAAAAGGGCGATACGTCAACCCGCTCGAGCAAAAACGCGGCTAAAGATGACTATCAACCTACGCCAACAGCATCACCCGCACCGACGCCGACCCCGCATCCGGCGAAGACATCGCGCATCAAATCCATTTCCTGAAAGACTACACCGTCTTCAACGGTGAGCAGATCGAAGGCCTGCCCGAGCAATACACGCAGCTCGCCGCCCCGCCGCGCCTCGATCCTCCGGCCCGCATCGCCCACGCGGAGACCTTCTTTGCCGCCACCAAGGCGGATCTCTCGCACGGTGACAAACGCGTGCGGTGGATTCTTTACCCTCGCCATCACTTCCCCCGTACGAGGCCTTCCGCGACGCGGAGAGCTACTACACGACCCTGGCCCACGAAACGGCGCACTGACCTCGCACCCTCCCCGTCTGGAACGCGACTTCGGCAGCAAGCGCTTCGGCTCAGACGCCTGCGCCATGGAGGAGCTCGTTGCCGAACTCGGAGCCGCCTTCCTCTGCGCCGATCCTGACCTCCCTCTGGAGCCTCGTGAAGACCACGCCTCCTACATCGCGAACTGGCTCCAGATCCTGAAGAGCGACAACCGCGCCATCTTCACCGCCGCAAGCTATGCGCAGCGCGCCGCCGACTTTATCAATGGTCTTCAGCCTGCCGCCGCCGCGTGAGGCTCACTCAATTTACGGAACTCGATACCCGTCTCCACGTTCAAGCTGCTACGCCGGAATGCTATAGTCGTTCGTTCCCGCCCGAGTCGTTCGGCGGGAGGCAAGAACGACGCGCAACCCGATGCCACGTACGAACAGAGACGAGTTCACAGAGAAGACCAGGAACCAGATCGCGAAGCGCGTCGGCTGGCTCTGCTCGAATCCCTCTTGTCGTGCGCCCACAGTCGGCGCGACATCGGATGGCAACGGCGAAATCCTTGTCGGCACGGCAGCGCACATCTGCGCCGCCGCACCCGGCGGCCCACGCTATGACCAGAGTATGTCGTCAGAGGAACATCGTTCGGCACATAACGGCATCTGGCTGTGCCGCGATCATGGCACTGCCGTCGACTCCCATGATCCGGAGTTCACCGTCGAGCTGCTCCGGGAATGGAAAACACTGGCGCAGGAAGAGTCCCGGCGGCGCGTGCTGCGGAATGGACCAACGCCTCGCGCACGGGCTGTCGCCGTTGGTGAATTGGCAGATCGCCTTCGAGCCGCCGCCGCCGCCGACCTTGATGTCTTCCGGCGCACGGCCAAGTGGCCGGCCACCGCGGTCCCGCTAACCCTGAAAGTCCACGGGTCCGACGAGCCGGCAACGACAACCGCGCTTGCAAACGCGGTCACGTCCCTCGACAACCTGATCCTCGTCGCCGCGCCCGGCATGGGCAAGACGACAACACTCTTCCAGATCGCTGAGAACCTCTTGGCTACCGGGACCGGCATCCCGGTCGTGGTCCCGCTCGGCGATTGGGCCACTGAAGACGACTCGGTCCTGGTCTCCATCTTGAGACGTCCGGCCTTCCGCAATGTCCCGGAAGGAGACTTCCGCGCCGTCGCTGCAAAGCCCGGCCTAGTGCTCCTCCTCGATGGCTGGAACGAATTGAGCCCAGACGGGCGAACACGAGCCCACGTACAGGTCGATCGACTGACGGCCGAACTGCCTGAGCTCGGCTTCATCGTCTCGACCCGCAAGCAAGGCCTCGACGTTCCTTTTGTGGGGATGCGCGTCGACCTTCTTCCTCTCAACCAAAAACAGCAAACCCAGATTGCCGCCGCAATGCGCGGCGACGCTGCAGTGCGAATCCTTGAACACGCCTGGCGCACGGCTGGTGTACGGGAACTCGTATCGATTCCGCTCTATCTCACCGCACTGCTCTCCCTTCCAGAAGGGGCACCCTTCCCAACAACCAAGGAAGAGCTCCTGCGGCACTTCGTGGCCGTCCACGAAAACGACGCCCGTCGCGCCGAAGCGCTTCGCGAGGCCGCGCATGGCTTCCCGCAGGACTATCTGGACGGTCTCGCCGCCTTCGCCACGCGCACAGAGAACACGACCATCGCCGACCACAACGCCCGGCGATCCATCTTCGAAACGCAAGCGGCGCTGCTCGCAGATAGGCAGATCACGATCGGGTCCCAGCCGGACATCGTGCTGCACGCGCTCGTCAGCAACCATGTCCTGATGCGCACGGGCGACACGCCGGGCTACTCCTTCCAGCACCAGCAGTTCCAGGAGTGGTACGCCTCTCACTCCGTGGAGCGCCGGATTCTCGCCGCAGCCGATGATCCGGCTGTCCGCGAGGCGCTGAAGGCTGAGGTGTTCAACCTTCCCGTATGGGAAGAGGCCATTCTCTTTGCTGTGGAGCGTTTGGCGCGCGGCGATGCGCACCAGAAAGCCGCGTGCGGCAAGGCCATTCTTGCGACCTTGGACGTCGATCCGATGCTCGCGGCCGAGATGATCTTCAGAGCGACGGAAGAAGTGTGGGCGCCTATCGCCCCGACAATCCGAGGGCTGGCCGCTCGTTGGCATGCGCCGGGCAAGGTGGATCGAGCCCTGCGCTTCATGCTTGCATCGGGTCGTCCTGAGTTCCTTGAGGTGGCCTGGCCGCTCATCACTCACGAGGACGACCAGATAAGCCTCAAGGCGCTGCGCAATTGCAGCCGGTTCCGGCCATCGATCCTCGGCAGCGATTTCGCGGCGAGAGTCCGGGCGCTTCCGGTGAAGGTGCGAACCGTTCTACTGCACGAAATAGCTTCTAACAGCGGAGTCGACGGTCTCGATCTCGCGACCGCTATCGCGAGAGATGATCCGGCAGCTGAAGTTCAAGTCTCGACCGTCGAGGCACTGGCTTTTCGCGGGGCGGATCGACACGTCGCCAATGTATTGCAGAACGCGAGCGACGAGACCCTCGACCTGGTCGCCCGCAACAGGTTCGTTCACAACGTTCCCGACGAGCACGTCAGGGAGCGCCTCGCCGCTGCGCGCGCGCGGAGGATTGCGCGAGGAGTTTCGGCTTCCGACCGGCTTCACTCGATCGTGTACGCGGACCCTGCCGAAGACCAGACTACGGAGCTGGCCGACATCATCGGCACCATGCAGCTCGATAGCGGACAGGATGCTGCGGTTCAGCTCGTCTATGAGGCGCGCAAGCGCTATCCCCGTGCTGTCGCGAACGGCATCCTCACCCGCGTGCGCATGGGACGAGCCTTGTTCTATGGCGCCGACGATATTCTCGCATCAGCCGGGTTCAATCTCGAAGACGACGACCTACTGGAAATTGCGCTGATGGGCGCCACGCGCGCGCACGACCGTGGAGAAGCCGCGGCATCTGCGCTCGGGCCATTGGCCGTTGGCCGCATGATCGACGCGCTGAGCGAGCTACGGGCGGCAATGAATGTGAACGGCAGATACGACCACGCCGCAGGGGACCGCTACCACACGCTTCTACGTCGGATACAGCATACGACCGGCGCTAGTCTTGTTGCCGCCGTCCGTGTCCGCTCTCCGCAGGCTGACAACGACCAAATGGCGGGCTTGGCCGAGCTCCTCTCGCGACATCCAAGTAGCGAAGGCGATCACGGCAGACCCTTCGACGCGGACTCACGTGCGACCATTCAGGCACTCGCCCAAGAATGGGGCGACCGCATGCTGGCTTCCGGAGATGCGAAGCGTTGGCATACGGCTCGTATCGCTTCGCTGATGACCCAAGCCCCCTCTGTCGCGCTGCTGCCGCTGTTAAAGCGCCTGCTGGACGACAACCTAAGTCGCTACCGCGCCTTCCGTGCCGAAGCACAAACAGCTGGTCGGCGGGCCCACGGTGAAGCCGCCACCGAAGCCATCACACCGCATACGCACGAGTATCAGCACGCATTCCTTGCTATAGATGCGCCCGAGACGGCCGCTCTGTTGCCAGAGTATCTGGCTGACGAGCACTTCGGCGAACTCGCGGCATCGGTCCTCGCTACTCGTTGGCAGAGGGCGAACGAGCCACCGAACAACAAGCGTGTTTTTGTCGGGCCGGATTACTCGCGCGTGGAAGAGATGAGAGCCGCTCGCGCCGCCAATCCTTCAGCGACTTCGGCAGAGGCGGAAACTATATTCGCAGCGCTTGAGCCGCTGATCGCCGACGGCGCTACGGCAGCGCAGAAGAAGCTCGGCCTCGCCCTTGGCGTCGTGGCATCACGGCTGCCGCATAGCCCGCGCGACGCGACGGTTCAAAGACTGATTGCCATGGCACCCCCGCCCTTGCGGGCCGCGCTTCTCTTGAACCTCGTCCTGACCGGCCATGTCCTTGACGTCGACATCGTGAAAAGCGGCCTCGCCGAAGTTGTCGCTGCGAGACAAGCGCAGCGCTCGGATGACTACGAAGTCAGCAACTGGTTACGCCTGTTGCCGTTCACAACCCAGCCGGCTGAGGCTATCGCCGTGGTCCGGAGCTTGCCAGGCGAACAGCCTCGTCCCGAGCGGTTAGAGGAAATGCTCCGTGCGTTCGGCGACGCACCAGGTGAGGACGCCGAGAACGCGCTCTTTGCGTTCGCAGAATCCTATCCGGCTCTCTACGAAAACCGTATCTGGCACGATGCCGTCATGCGCCGCAGCACTTTCTCCGCCGCGCGGCGATTTGTGGATCTCGCCGCGGACGATTCCCCGGTGGCCAGGGATCCGGATCGCTGGCACATGGCCCGCCACATCGGCGAGTTGTTCGACGAACATCCTGCGCTACGAGCTCACGTCTATGGGCGTCTAAGGGACGGCGCAACCACGGCGGGCCTTACGATGCTCGCCGAGGCTGTCGCCGAGAATCCCGACGCAGAAGGCGTGCTACTTCTCCTCCGCATCGGACCGTGGCGCTCTCTTCTCCGAAGACGCAGAGTGGAGAATGTGGTGACAGAGCACGTACCTTCCGAAACCTGGAAGAATGCATTCACCATCGTTCCCGTTGCCGCCGCTGAACTGCGAAGAGAGCTCCTCGCGATGACGACCGACGGCGGCGCGTCGGACGCCGCCGCGCAGTGCCTGAGCCAGATATACAGCATCAGAGATGAATACGGCATGCCGGAGGGCGAGCCGCGCCATCCCGATCTTGCGTCCGGTCGGCCGTGGCCCATCCTGACCCCCGTTCCCGACTAAGAGGACACGTAGCCGCATCTGTTCGATGCGCGAGTCTACGCACTATTGACGACCTGCCTTTGGCGGCCGCTCGTTTACCCGACCGAATACGAGTCGCTGCTGCGCTCCCAGCGTACAGCAGCGACTCTTGGGCATGCTTACTTGCCCCCAAAGAGCGCCATCAGGATCACGATGGCGCGTTGTCGTAGGTTTCACCGACCGAGCTCACCGACGGCCGCACGCCGAGCGCGTCGCAGCGCCGCCAAGCGTGAGCAACGTGCATTGGCAGCCCTGGTCGGAATGTGAATCAAGTTGGGCCGGTCCCGCTGGCCTTCGGCCCCGAACTTTTCGGCACCTCGACCTTGGCTGGCAACGCGGTCCAGCGGACCGTCAGAACAAGAGGCTGCTGCGCTTTCACGGGGTGGTTCGCTGCGGGGGCGAGAAGCCGTAACTCGCGCACAAGAGCGCCCTCCGCGGCGGGACTTTCGAGCCGAAGAGTGAACGCCACAGGCTGCTGAGAGCCTATCTCTACCTCTCGCTCAGACGGGGTCACTATCACCAGCGGCTTTGTGGGCTCACCGACCGCGAAGCGAGCACTTCCGGACCCGAGTCTAGCTGCCAATGAAAACTCCACCGTTGGTCGGGCGCCGTTGCGTGACGGCCATGAGGAGAGCCTCGAGGACGAGCTCGGTGCGCAGTGGGTCGCCATTGCCCAGCCGACGATGCGACGACTCTACACGTCGAGGACGACAGCGAGATTGAGAAATCCGCGGCCGTTGAAATGTTACGTGGTGTCGGCGACCCGGAGCTGATTCGGGCCGTCAGCGGTGAAGCGCCGATCGACGAGATCCGGAGCGGGCCGCGCGTCGGCATTGCGGACGGTCGCATGGTACGAATTGCCGCGGCACACGATTGCGGCCAACGTGGATCGCGAACTCACTGAGCTCGAGGTGAATCCGCCGAGCGCCGTACGTGCCGCGTGACGGATCATCCGGATCTGCACGCTGAGCGCGATCGGCGGTCGCCCGCGCGAACGCCGGACAATCGCGCCACGCGCACTACCCGCTGCGGGAGACGCCGAGCGTGCGGCACAGCGTGGTCACCTACTACGTGGCATGATGCGCTCTCACGATCTCGAATCCTTGGGTGAGATTGAGCCCGTCTCCCGAGCAAACCAAGCCACGGCCTTTGGGGGGATCTCGCGCTCTTCACGGATTGTCTTTACGCGCGTCACAGCCGTCGTAGCTCGTCGTGCTCCTCGGCGTTAGACCGCCCGCATGCCGGCGGTCATCCCGGTCTGCTTGCGCCATCCGGATGCGAATGCACCGACGGCTCGAACTTTATGGCGAACTCCCCCGACGTGCGACCCGCACGCACCATCTCCACCAACCGTCGCTTCAACTCCGCCGCGTACGGCAGTGTCGTCTTCGGCATCGCCCACTCCGCTTCCAAAGAAATTCGGTGCCCACGAAAGCGTGGGCACTTCAAACTTCTCCAGAGCCGAGCAGCTTTCGATCGGTCGGTGGCAACATCCGATTCGCCGGACACACGGCCACACGCCAAGATGCATCATTTTGGAGCGACTTGAGATGCCTGAACCCTGGACGACCGATCGTGAACGCATGTATGGCTGTCGCGAACAACAGGAGCCGTGGAGGGAAAATGGCGACAGGGGGACCAAGCTCAGACGATGCCCTACGCACCCAATGCTGGGACAACGCGCTCTACGCTTTCGGCACTGCGTATATCTTCGAACAACGTGCCGCGACTCTTCGCAAACGCCTACGGTTGTTGCAGTTTGTTGGGCTGGTGGTACCCCTCACCGTTGGCTCCATGGTTATGGCGTTCGGAACCTCCCAGCAATATCTCGCGATCGTGCTGATAGGCGCTGGCGCTCTCGGTGTCGGACAGGTGGCCTATTCGTTGTGGGCCCTTACGGAACGATGGGAAGACAGTTTCGCATACGCCCAGGAAAGTGTTTCGGCGAACCATCGACTGTCTCTTGAATATCGCAACTTGGGCGAGACCTTGCCGCCCGCAGGCGCAGAGCGCGACCTCCGACTTGCGATCATCAGTGAGGAAGATCGTCAACGGAGCGACCAAGATTACAAGCAGGGAATCACGGAACCAGAAAAGCGCATGGGGATGCACGCCGCCCTACGAAACTTTCGAAGACACTGCGCCGGATGCAACCAAATCCCGACATCAATGACCGCCGGTAAATGCGACATTTGCGGAAACTACTAACCAACCAGCGAGGAAGCACGATGAGCAACAAAGGCCTATTAGTATTTCGAGAATGGACCGAACTATCGGAGGAAGAACGTAAAGATCTCGAGCGAGGATTCGAGAATACAACATCGAATTCAACAAGGCTCGCATCGACATCTCCATCATTGAGCAGTGTAAACGCGTGAACCTTGGACCTCTTGGAACTTCTTGCCCCTGCTGTGGTCGCTAAACCACCCAATCCACCAATACGTGAACCTAATCTCCTAGACTATTACAGACGGGAACAGTGCGAGCATGGATGAGAAACTGCAGTTCGCAGACCGGGTCGCTGATGTCGACATCGATGGCGTTAAGCTCCCCTTCGAAACCAAGGACACGAATGATCCGACAAGACTCGTGCTTCACGGATGGCTTCGCCTGAGCGCGGATGAACGCCTCGATCTCGAAAGAGCACTCCTCGCGTACTACGCCGACGCCGTTCAGTCCGACGAGAGCCCGGAAGCACAGCAAGTAGAGAAAGCCTTGTCTGACCTGCTACAGGTCTGGGACAGCGTCGAACTACGCGAGATCAAACGACGCCAGAGAATGAGAGTCGGTGACAAGTTTCCTCAGTACATCGTGATCGGCCCCTTGACTCCGGCGTGTCCGTGCTGTGGCCAAGGATAGCTGCCTCGTACACCCCGGCGAGCCTACGCCAACCGGTTGAAGCAACGACCGAGGTCCTTCGGCTGTTCGCGATCGGCTGTCTTGACGGCCGGACACCCCCAGAGGTAGGGCAGCGACTCCCACGAGGAAGCAATGCCACGCTGGTTTCGGCGCTTCGCAGACATTCCAGGCATCACCTATACGCCTGCGAGTCCGATCGCTCGCACATCGCTTCTCGGCCACGACGCAACACCGACCGTCGAGTCGTTCACGATGGACGGCGAGCACCACACCTCACTGACGTGGGAGATTCCCAACGGAACGACGTCTATGTCCCCAGCCAAACAGCACGACCGACCAGACGATTCGACTCCCGCCCTCCTCCGATACATCGACGAGGTTCTGGAACTCCCAGGCGAAGCGAGCGACTACCACTTCGCTTTGCAGAACGTCATCGAAACGCTCTGGAAGCGCCACGAGCCACCAACACTGTCCGATATCGAACGGTTGTGTTGGGCCAACATCAATCTGATCGAGGCAGCACCCGAAGCGATCCAGGTCGACGACGCCGAGGGAGAGCGTTCCTTCGTAGGTGTGCAGGTGTTCTTCATCCTGATGCGCATCTACCAGCGCGAAGGCTTCCTCGTCGAAGCGGTCAAGGTAGCGAAGCTGGCTCACCGCTTCGGGCAAGGTGACGACGACCTGCAAGAGCTTCGCGAACGTCTGGCCGCCCTTGAGTCCGACACCGAATAGCAACCAGAGCATCTGGAAGCTCTTGCCTGCTAGCTCGTTCCTCGAGCGTGCATTCCTTCGGTGGGTGCTGTCCCCCGCCGTCGATGCGCGACTCAGCGAAAGGGTAGTTCCTCAGCAGGTGGTCGAGTCGGGGACGCGACACTACCGCATCGACTACGAGATACGTGGCGCTACTCATACCTTCGCCATCGAACTGGACGGGTTCGAGTTCCACGGGAATCGCCTCGCCTTCTCCTACGACCGGATGAGGCAGAACGATCTAGCCGCCACTGGCCGTGTCGTGATTCGCTTCTCGTACGATGCGATACGGCTCGATACGGCCCGCTGTGTAACACAGCTCCAGGCGTTACTAGGCCGCGACCCACTCCTCCAGCAGTCTCTCATCCCAAACCCTCATGTCGACGCACCAGACGACATGGATCCCGATCCCCTGTTCGCGCTTGGATCTCCCGAGCAAACGACACGAGCAAAGGCGGACCGTCCGATGACCTACTTCGATACCGTCCGACACAAGATCAACCATCGGACCCTTCGAGACTGTCAGCAGCAAGCGCTTGCAGCGCTCGTCAACTATTTCCACGGTGGCGGCAAGAGCGCGGCCTGCGTCATGGCTGTTGGTGCCGGCAAGACGGCGCTCGGCGTGGTTGCCTGCCTCGCCCTAGCCCGCCGTAGAGCGCTCGTCGTAACCCCCGGCACGGTGATCCGCGGAACGTTCGACAAGGCGTTCGACCACGAAGCCGTGGGAAACGTGCTGTACGGGCTCTCCGGTGGCCCGTTGATTCCAGGCTCTACGCCACCCCGAGTCCTTACACTTGATAGCGATGAGGCAGCCATCCGAAGCGTGCCGCGTGACCAGCTTCTCGCTGCGGATGTCATCGTCACAAACTTTCACTCTCTCGGGGACGGGTCGAATCCAGACGATCTTCTCGCGAAGCTCAGCGACGCGGACATTGACTTCATCGTCGTAGACGAAGCTCACATTGCGGCCGCGGAGTCCTACCAGCGTACGTTTGAGCACTTCGAGAGCGCACGTACGTTCCTGATGTCAGCTTGCTTCCAGCGGCTGGACGGAAAGCCGATCGAGGCCGATGTCGTGTATCGATACCGTCTGGTCGACAGCATCGCCGAGGGCAATGCGAAGAACTTGCGGGTACACCGATTTGCGCCGGATCCGGAGCAGACTACGTACGAGATCGTGTGGCCCGATGGCGCGCGGGAGGAAATCCGAGGACGCTCACAAATCCTCGAGCTCATCCAGGACGAGCGCAAGCTCTCCCGGATAACTGCGAAGTCCGACGAGCCGATCCGGCAGGTCATGCGGGCAGTGAAGGCCGTCCTGGATGAGCAAGCCGCAATCATCTACCCCGTGAAGCCGCGTGTCCTCTTTGCGGCCTTGGGAGAGCGACACGCTGAGCAGATCGCCCGCATCGCAGAAGAGCACGGCATCCCGTGCGGCCATCTTCACTATTCGATGAGCCAGGCGCGGATCGCAGGAGTGCGCGCGCGCTTCGAGCAGGACTCCGGCGACCTCCAAGGGATCGTCCAGTTGAAGATGCTCGGGCAAGGGTACGATTTTCCGCCGATCATGGTCGTCGTCCCGATGCGCCCGTACGGAAGTTTCAGCGAATGCTACCAGTTCATCGGGCGTGGAATCCGCGTTCTCACGCATCCCGCACTGACCGGCCGAGTCGGACCACGGCAGCAATTTCTCGACGTGATCTATCACGCCGAACTCGGGCTCGATGAACACATCGACACGATCTATCGCGAGAACGACATGGACCCCCACACGCGCCACGAGGTCCCCGCCAGCTGGGCATCCGCGTCTGCGGGGGATGGTGACGCCGCGACGCCAGGCACACGCGGCATCGACGTAGCCGAGCATCCGGAAGCGTTCGTACTCTTCGAGCAAGGCGCAATCGAGCAGCGCATAGTCCACGACGAAGAACGCGTCGAGCAAGTTCGCGGCGAGCGTGAGCGCCAAGCGCTCGCCCAGCGGTACGCGGCCTACGCAGCGGCTACCCCACAACCCGTCACCTTCGAGCAATACGTCGAGATCATGAAGCAACTCCATGAGTGAACCCACCGAGACCTTTGGGCGTGAGATGCTCACTGAGCCTCCCGACGCGACGCTCCAACGGGAGAGCGCAGCCGGTCAAATCGCCGATTTCGGGGCAACGGAGAAGCTCGTCTGGACCTTCACCCAACGCGCACTCAAGGGAGAGCCTGTACTTACGATCGAATCGTCCAAACTCGCGGAGGACGTCCGCCTTGCCGACGTAAGCGATGAGGACCGGGCGGTCTTGGTTTCGGAGCTCACCGCAGCATCACAGGAAAGCCGTGGCGCTTGGTACCTTCCCAAGAGGCCGGACGTTCGGCCCGGCACCATCCTATTTCCATACTACTGGCGGTTAGATTCCCGCCATGCGTGGGGGAACGCAGTACACGCGTTCGTCCGGCCGTCGTTGGAGAAGTCCGCGGACGCCCTGTTCGTGTGGGCGGCTCTGGAACCGCTATTCGAGCGCATCTTTGAGCCTTTCGCACTTCGGGGTCACCGCGCCGGGGAACTGACGGCCGACGATGAGAGAACTGCGTGGCAATCGAGCGTTGGATACCTGTCCTCACTGGGAATCGACTGCTCCGAACAGATTGCCGATCTGCGACCTGGCGCAGCATGGGTCAGGCTTCCGATCGAAGAGCAGTTGGCTCGTAAGGGCCGGCTTCTCGATGCGCTGGTGTCGCAAGCGAGCTTGGACATGATCCGGCGTCACCGCGTCGTCTGCATCAAGGAGCTCTCGGAGCGCTACTACGAAAAGAGTGGACGCCGGCCGGCCCTACGCAAGACGGTGCTCACCAGGCCGTTCCAGCCCGCACTATCAGCATGGTTTGGTGGCGATTGGCTGAGGTTCCTCCGCTACATCGGCGAGGAACCACACGGCGACGAGAAGATCACGACAGCACTCCCACGCGTCCGGCCTTTCGTAAGCGGTCGGACTCGCGCCAAAGAAGTGGCGCGACTTACTGGCGTGGACATCGGCGAGATCGACCGCATGCTCGCTACGTACTGGAACCAAGCCGGCACCGAATCGCCCATCGAGCGTCGCGTCGCCGTTCTCCGGCGATACTGGCCGCTATTCGACGAGGTTCACGCACGTCAGACAGCCGGCGCTCCGTCGCTCTGGGGGTTCGTAGAAGAGGGAGGGTTCGTCGAGCTCGATGACGCAGGACCACGAGCAGAGCGCCAGAGCGGGTCCTACCGAACGCGGCTTCCCCCGAATCTGATTGCCGAGATCGACACGCTATGGGCCTCGATCGTAGAGCCGCGGTGGGCTGATCGAATCGTAAGCGAGCCCTTTCCGCACGCGCAGATGGCGTCGGCCTTCGGCCCGGCGCTTCCGTTTTGGCATGGCCTGGCGCTCGCGGCTTGGTTCGTCTGCGAGGGCCCGTATTCGCGCACCGACATCGCTGGGCTCGCCGACTACTACGCAAGTCACCTCAGCGTCCTCAAAGAGCTTAAGTGCCCCGTTGACGACACGCTCTTCAGCGATCTCGTGAACGCCGAGCGAAAGCTTGGTCCGCCCACGCCCATCGACGACGACCGATCGCGTCATCAAGCGGGACCGGGCATCACCATTAGCCTTAGCCACGGCAGCCGTCGGGACGGGTTTGAGTTCCTTCGCGACGTCATCACCCACCACAGACGACAATGGGCGACGAAGTACCTCGACGAGTATCTTCACGCACGATGGAACGGCGAGATCCGCGACGTCGCCCAAAATTACAACCGACACATCGCCGACAAGGGAAACCCGCCGACCCCCAAGCGATGCGTGGAGATCGCCACGGATGCGGCGAACCACTGGTTCGCAGGCGACTTCACCATGGTGTACGCAGCGCTGCGCGAGAAGGCACCTCCGGAGCCCACGCGGCTGCTACTCATGCCGCAGGATCGTCGTGGCTTCGCCCGGGCAGTATTTTCGGCGCTCGGTGGCGAGCCGTTCGAGCGGAAGATCATGGTCGCTAGTAGGGAGGAAGGTCTCGTCCAGCAGCAGGCGCAAACGCGCCACCATCAGCTGACCCGGCTTGCACAAGAGGCGCTCAAATTCGTCCAGCTGGAGGAAGCGCTGGGAAGGACGCCTACCCTTGAAGACTTCGGCGAATCGCTATTCAACCGCAACGCCGAGTTCGTAGCGTCGAACGTTGCGGATGCCTGGGACCGCTACGTTGCTGCCATTGAGGCCTCGAAGAGATCGCTGACCCCACCTGCGTAGCGCTCCAAGGGACAGCGAGCCCTTACTGGCCTCTACAGCTCGTCGTTATAGCGTTGTCGCAAAAAACCCTTCTGGTGGATGCCTAAGCCGTCCAGCAACACTCCCATGTCTGGCGTCTCCAGCGCGCAAGCTAGGTTCACGTAGTCCGTCGTGCGCTCTGACGACTCGAAGAATAGCTCGGGTTCTCCGTCGTGCGACCGCAGAGTCCGCTTTTGGCGAGGAATCTCGTTCGTAAATCGTAGCGTCTGCTCAGTGACGACACAGGTCGCGGCGTATCCTGGCACTGACATGACAATGCGATCAGGGCGTACACGCAGATCGCCGGCTGCGAAATCGCCCGAGGCAATGGTATCGATGCCTCCACCGGTCGAGCGGTAGAAGGACCATCGCCGGACCGTCGGGGCCTTGCCGACCCGCTGAATCACCGCGAGAAACACCAGATTGTCGTGGCTCACCTCAAGCGATTGAAACTTGCTTGAAAACCGAACCACTGGTGGCTCCGTCGCACCGCGCGCCGGCACCGATGTCATGCCGATCACCACGACCGTGAGTAGCATCCAGAGAAGTCGCACTTGCATCGGTTTCCCTTCGCCTACTGAATCACGATACGCCGCCTGCAACCCTCGCCAAACCACTCCGATCCCTCCTCCACCATCTGCCAGTCGAAGGGAAGGTAGCTCCCGGGCGTCGATGTCGGACCGGCGACCGCCTCGATGCGGAAGGTGGCGGCTTCTCCTGGCTCGACGGGGCCCGGTAGACCCACGCGGGTCACGCTCCAGCGGCTTGTCTCCGTGGGCGGGTGACCCTCCTCGACGTCGCGCGACCCAAGACGATGCGGCGTTGCATCTGTCACCCACGGCCTCGATCCGCTATTTAACATCGTCACTTCGGCCGAGAATCGCTCGTTCGGGGCTACCGCCGCGGGGGAGATGATCTCGACGCAGCGAGCATCGTTCCCCGAGGTGGGTAGCGGCAGATATCGGTAGCTCCCCGTGGCGAAATTGCTGTACATGATCTCACTGTAAATTGTCGACGGTCCACCGTGTGGACCGTTGTAGCAGTAGCCAATCGGAAAGCGTCCCCAGATACTGGGGTTGTATATGGGGCCGACTACGTACGACCCAGAGGTCGGCTGGTCAGCAGACCCTCGCGCCCAGCATCCGGTCGAGTTGACGGCAGACCACTCCACTGTCGCATACGTGCCGTACGGAACGGTAGCCATACCCGCGGACCCATTGACCGTGATGCGCATCGCCGGACCCGAAACGACATCGACTCTGCATCCGTCCACCAGAGACGTTCCCGGCACACCTACGCTCACCATGTAAGTTCCCGGTTGATTGAACGACGTCGCGAAGGTGTTCGACGATCCCTGCGACGGGCTCCCTGGACTGGACCAGAGGTAGGGAGCTTGGCCACCATTCGCCGTGAATGACACGGTCGATCCGACGCTCGCGAGTTGCACAGCAGGGCTGCAGCTCAAAGGAGGGAACTGCGCCACCCGGACCGTCAAGCGGTCGGGAGTTTGAGCAATTGGGGTCACTGCATACTGCGAATCTGGATCATAGAACGTTCTTCCGACTGGGAAATACATATGCGACGCCTCGAACTGCTGCCTCCCCGGCGTTCCATCCAGAAGGTGGATTGGCGGAACGACACCACCTGGCTTTCTCTCACTTGGCGTAAGCTCTACTCGAACGAAGGCACCCTCCATGATCGGCGGATTGCCGAACACTGATTCGTCATCAAAGTAGAAGGGATCTTCGTCGAAACCGATCTCCTGGCGATACTCGACCCAAGTGTACGATACGCCTTTGTGAGGAAGGCGGATGGCCTTGATCCCCGTCTCCCCTGCTTGCCGAGGGCGAGCCAGCACCTCGATCGCGTAGTCGCCGGGATTGGTGACGGTGAGAACCCGTTGCGGGGCGGTAGCGCTAGGAGACAGGTAGCCTACTTGTCGCTTCGAGAATGCGCTGAAGTGTCCGTAGCCGACACCCATGGGATCGAACGGGTCGCCGTACTCCCAGTGAGTGCAGCCAGATGCCAACGGGTCCGTAAGAAAGTGTGCCCCCTCGCACGTGAGACTACTCGCATGGTCGAGGGTCAGGTTGTGTCCGACTTCATGAATCTTCAACCATGGGCTACGGGATGCGACAATCATCGATGCGGTCATTTCGACCGTGCCGTCGGCAGTGTTCCATTCTGCCGGCCCCTGGGATGCAACACCGCCGCCCAGCCGGCATCGTGCATCTGCCGGCAAGAGCAACATGAACAGATCGAACTGTGAGTAGTCGATCTCGGGGTCCGCAAGAGCAAGGGCCTCTTCCTGCATCTCTCGCATAGGGTCGCGATTGGGATCGGTGTCCGCGCAACGGTAGTCCTCGTAGCTCCGACGCGACATGCGCCATGCGGCGATCTGCCACTCCATGATCTGCGCCGAATAGGATACCTCATGGAAGTACTGGCTAAGCTCAGACATCGCAGCCGTCAGATCCTCGACTGGTACGCTCGGTGGCGGTCGGTCAGGGAACGCAAGGCCGATGACGGCGATTCGGAGGCGGGGCCGACTGAGGGCTGTAGCCGGGGGTCGGAGCTTGACTGCCTTCGATGAAGGGTCCGGCAACACGGCACCACCGAGTTGAATCCCCCGGATAGTAGCAAGGTCGCTAGTCGCGAGGCGCGGATCGTCGCCAAGGATCTCGTACCGCTCTCCGCGACGAGTCTCCAGCTGATACCGAATGGCGGCATAGTTAAGATCGAAGTCATCGTGGTAGACCCTCGTCAGACGGCCCTTCACGGCAACATCGGTCTCTACGAGATGGCGGAGGTGCTTGGGGACACGCGAGCGAGACTTCTTTGCCAGTCGTAGTTCGCGAGCTTTCCGCGGATTCAACTTCAATAGCCTCCGCATCTGATCACTACGCGAACGGAGGGCCGGCTCTAGTCCGGTGTCGCGCAGGGAGCGGCCGCTCATGAGCGCAGCTTGGGCGTCGATCACCTCGGCGTTGAATTCGCCGTGTGTTTCGTCGTTGACGGCGGCGTTGAGGTAGGAACGGGTCGTCGCTTCGACGCGGCCGAGTACAGCTGGGTCGCTGATACCAACTTTGCGCTGAAAGCGAGCCACCGCATCCGACAAGTCAGGGCCATAGAGGCCGCCCGTTGCGAAGCAACTCGGCAGCACGTCACGATCCTGACAAAGAAGCTCTTCCAGAAATGAGACTTCGGGACCGTAGGATCCGAGGTCGAGATCCTGCGTGAAGTATCCAGACCTCGCAACGTCGGGGAGAAACATGATGCAAGCCATCACAACGAGAACGCAGCGGCGCATGGTGGTCTCCTTCGGGCCTTTTTTCTGAGAGCGCGAATCCTACAAGCGCGCTAACCCACCACGGTGCGATTTGAAATTCTCTAAACGAGGTCAACGACATGAATCGGGATAAACGTATCGGGGCACACTAAGCGGAGGCGACGTGAGGCGCCGCCGGCTTGGTCAACCTTCGATCCCCACCAATAGAAGGCTCTTGACCATGCTCAAGACGAAGCCGCCGTACGCCTCGACGCCTCGAGGATGAGGCTTCGGCGGATCGAGTTGGTGCGAGCGGGTGCTCGCATACGCAGCGGGCAACCGAGTCAGGCTTGGAAGTTTCGGACCGGCTTCTCGATGCTGGAGCTGGCGAAAGTGGGCCAATCGCCAGAGCGATCTTTGAGTCCCTGGAGATAGTTTACGATCGAGCACATCGACACTCGTGTCGGCACTCTCATCCGGCTACGTCCAGCCATGCCGAGAAACGGAGACGTCCGGTTTGCGGCACTACCGAACTCAAGACGTCGCAACCGTCCACCGCACTCGAGGCTCTTCATTCTTTGCACCGAACGACGACGAGCCACGCGTCAACCGCGGCCAGGCTCCGGCATCGTCTCTTTCTTTCGAATGCGGAACCACGCGATGGCATCGGCGACTGCGGTTTCCAGTGGCCCGTAAGTGTATCCCAACTCAGACGCTGCCTTTCCCGACGAGAACTGGAAGCGGTTCGTGAACCCATAGCGTACCGCTATCGAGTTGAACGGTGGCTCTGCCCCAAGGAATTCAGCAACGTCTCCAGCGAACCCAAGCAGCGAGGCTGCGACTTGGGGAATGGGCCGACGTGGCGCTCTCACACCGGCGATCGAGGCAATCAATGCAATCACTTCGCTGTACGGCAAGTTCGGCCCTCCCAGGATGTACCGGTTGCCGGTCTCTCCGCGCTGCCAGACTCGGATCGCACCTCTTGCGACGTCACGGACGTCGACGAAGTTGTTGAAGCCGGGGGGATAACGAGGCACACGGCCCTTGATCACATCGACAATCAGCCGCCCCGAGCTCGGCCGCGCATCGTAGGGTCCGAGCATGTACGTTGGATTCACGATCACCGCATCAAGCCCGTCGCCCACGGCTTGCTGCACGATCTCTTCGGCTTGCCGTTTTGTGACCACGTAGCCGTTACTCAGCCCGTGCTCGTGGAAGTTCCATCGAGCGTCCTCGGTACACGGGCGCCCATCCTCGGAAACGCCGACCGTGGCAACGGTCGAACAGTGAACGAGGCGAGGTCCGCCAGCGGCACGCACGGCAGCGACGACACTTCGGGTTCCATCGACATTCGCTCGGGTCATCTGTGGTGTCGCGGCTCGGCGAATACTGACGTCAGCGGCGCAGTGAAACACGACATCGGCGCCGGCGAATGCCTTCGTTAGGGCAGGCTCATCACTGAGGTCGCCAACGCACCACTGAACGTTGAAAGCGGCGAGATGATCGATACGACTCGTTCGGCGTCGGGTGGCTCGAACGCGATGCCCCTGGCGGAGAAGCTCGATGGCCAGGTTGCCGCCGAGAAGTCCACTGGCACCTGTCACGACAGCGATCATGAGTCCGCAGCGTCCGAGCAACTATGCATCAGCGCGTGCGCCCTCAGCGCGTATACCAGCTGCCCCGAGGGATCGCGACGGAGCCAGGAAACGGGCCGCTGTCGGCAGGCAGCGCGGTCCGTTGTTGAGCTCGCGGCCAGTAGACTCCGAAGTCTCGCTAGGCCCGACCCGCTAAAAGTATATGCCCCGTCGAAGGGATTGACTCTTGCAGACCCCCCATGCGACTCACCCTTGGCTTCTGGCGAACGAATCTCGAACAACTCTGCGACCCTGAGGGCCCCCAAGATGTCGGTCAGATACGCCGTCCTAGGACTCCTCTCCTCTGGGGAAAAGCACGGCTACGAGCTCAAGTCCAAGTTCGACCGCGCAACGGGGGGCTTCTGGCAGCTCAACTTCGGCCAGATCTACAGCACGTTGGATCGCCTCGAACGGGAGGGGCTCGTCGAGCGAGTCGCCGGGCCGGAAGAGAGCTCGGACCGCAAGATCTTCCGCATCACCGTCCAGGGTCGGGCACAGCTCGATGATTGGATTCTGCAACCGGTGGCGCAGCCCCGCGCCCTCCGGGACGACCTCTTCGTTCGGCTCTTGTTCTGCGATCGGTCGGCGCCGGCTCCGATCCTGCGTATGATCGCGCGCCATCGTGACGCCTACGAGCTCGAGATGCGCAAGCTCACCAAACGTAAGACAGAGCTGCAGAAGCGCGGACTCGCCGACGAGGCCGCGGTGACCGATCTCTTGATGGATGCCGCGATGTTCCACGCCGAGGCCGAGCTGCGTTGGCTCTCGCACATCGAGCAGAAGCTGACGTGGCTATGCTCTCGCAAGCCGAGCAAAAGAGCGCGCACATAGCGATCGAGCCAGCCGTCGCAGCGGAGAACGTTGCGAAGGTCTACCGCGCGGGCCGGGTCGAAGTGTGGGCCTTGCGCGATGCCTCGCTCTCGGTCGCGCCTGGCGAGTTCGTCGCGGTGATGGGCCCCAGCGGATCCGGGAAGTCGACCCTACTGACGCTCATCGCAGGCCTCGACGTGCCGACGAGTGGCACGATCTCCGTCCATGGCCAACGCGTCTCGTCGATGAGCGACGATACGGTGTGCGCCTTTCGCCGACGGCACATCGGTGTCATCTTCCAGGCGTTCAACTTCTTTCCCGATCTGACGCTCGAGGAGAACGTGGGCGTTCCATTGATGCTCGATGGGTGCCCTCCCGCCGAGGTCGAGCAGCGCGTACGCGAGGCGCTCGAGCAACTCGACCTAGGCGAGCGCCTCAAGCACCTGCCGGCCGAGGTGTCCGGCGGAGAGCTGCAGCGTGCGGCGATCGCGCGCGCTCTCGTGGCCTCCCCGACCGTTCTGCTCGCCGACGAGCCCACCGGCAACCTCGACTCGGCGGCCGGGGAGCGTGTACTCATGGAGATCCGTCGGACGGTCGACGAGATGGGAAGGTCTGTCATCCTCGTCACCCACGACCCGAAAGCCGCCGCGTACGCCGACCGCATCGAGCGCCTGCTCGATGGTCGGTTCGTATCGGCCTGAGCGCCCCCGGTGGTACGTTCGCGGGCTGGCATGCTCTTCCGCCTGACGGCGGCAAACGTCCGGCGCCACCGAACCCGCTGGGTACTGACCACCTTCGGAGTCGCCATCGGAGTTGCCTCCTTCACGGGAGTCCTGGCGCTCAGCCGGTCGGTCATGAGCTCCTTCGAAAATTCCGTGGTCGTCACCGCCGGCAAGGCGCAGCTGCAAGTGAGCAACGGTTCTGCAGGAGTCGATGCGGCCTTGATCGACGAGGTCGCGCGCGTGCCGGATGTCGAAGTTGCGAGCGGGACGGTTCAGTACCGAGTCGTGCTTCCTGCGCTTGGCCGTCGCCTGACGATCTTCGGCGTCCTTTTCGGCGCCGAGCAATCGTACCGCGAGGTCCAATTCGGCGGCGAGGTGCTCGATCTTCCCGACTCGGCGAAGTTTCTCTACGAGCCGGACTCGATCGCACTCCCTCGCCGCTTGTTGGACCAACAAGGCTGGACGCTTGGTTCGACCGTGGAGGTGATTGGTCCCAAGGGGCCTGAAAAACTGACGGTCCGCGGCACCGTTCGCGACGAGGGCGCACTTCGGATCTTCGGCGGCGACTTGGGCGTCATGGATTCCGACGGAGCGCAACACGCCTTCGGCCAGCTCGATCGCTTCCATTGGGTCGACGTTGTCGTGCGCCCCGGCGCGGATCTCGAGGCCGTGAGGGCGGCACTGACGTCTGTCGTGGCGAATCGCGGCGTCGTGGACACGCCCTTCGGCCGCGGTCGCCGCATGGAGGCGATGCTGGCGACGCTGCGCTGGATGCTCACGATGAGCGGCGTCGTGGCCATGCTCGTCGGTGTTTTTCTGATTCAACACACGATCGCGACGGCCGTCCGGCAGCGGCGGGCCGATTTGACGCGCTTGCGCGTTCTCGGCGCGCGACGCTCGCTGCTCATGGCCTACCTCTTCGGCGAAGCGCTCGCCGTTGGTCTGGCCGGTTCGCTGCTTGGTATCGGCTTGGGGATTGGCCTCTCGATGCTCGCTTCCGGGTTGTTCAGCGACAGCATCTCGACGATGTACGCGCCCGTTCCGCCGCCGCGTCTCGCCGTAACGGGTTCCGAGTGCGTGGCTGCCCTGGCCCTCGGGTTGGGTACGGTGCTGGCAGCCGCATTGCTCCCAATGTTGACGCTCTTCGGACGCCGCCCTCTCGAAGCACCAGTGTCCGTGGAACCGGGATGGCGAAAACCTATTCCGCTCGCGGTCGTGGCCGGCGTCGCGTTCGTCGTCGGCCTCGCATGCGCCTACGCGGCGTCGTCGCTTGGCTTCGCGGGCGGTGTGAGCGCGATCGCGGCCTTTGCAGGGCTGACGTTTCTCGGCACCACGTGCCTCGTCCCCGCGGCCCTGTCCGTTTTGGCTCCGGTCCTGGAGCCGCTGCTCCGGCGGAGATGGGACCTGCTCGGCACGTGGACGTGGCAACAGGTACGAAAGCGCCAACTTCACACCGCAACCACCATCGGGGCGCTGGCGGCAGGCGTCACGTTCACGGTCGGCATGACGACCGTACTCGGAAGCTACCGCGGCGCAGCCTTCGATTGGTTCAACCAGACGTTCCGCGCCGACATCTTCGTGAATGCCGGGGCGACCATGAGCTTGCTGGCCGGCCCCACGCTCGACCTCGACCTTGCCCAAGAGCTTCGCGGCCTCGAGGGGGTCACACGGGTGATGCCGTGGCGCTTACTCGAGGTCGAGTTCCGCGGCCGCCCCATCATCATCCAGGGGATGGATGAGGCGCTCATCGATCAGGCACACCCAGACGTGAAGCTCGATCACGCGGGCGGAGAGGTCGTGATCAGCGACACACTCGCGGAACGCTATGGGCTCGCGGTCGGCGATCGGATCGCCCTGCCCGCGCCCATCGCCCCCCTGCACGTCACGGTCCACGCGATCGCGCCGGACTACGCGCTGGACCTCGGAAACGTCAAAGTCGGCTGGGATCTCTTCTCCAAGCATTTCGCCGAGCGGAGCGCCAACATTCTCGCCGTGGATGCGGCCCCGGGCGCATCGTCGCAGGCCCTGAAACACGCCATCGAGAAGCTCAGCCTCGGCCGTTACGACGTCTCCGTCCTCACGAGCGACGAGCTGCGCACGATCGTTGGCCAAGTCATCGACCAGAGCTTCGCGTTGACGTACGCGTTGCAGTTGCTGGCGATCCTCGTCACAATCCTGGCGATGGTGAATGCCACCAGCGCGGCGATCCTCGATCGGTCGGCGGAGCTCCAGACGTGGCGGGCACTCGGCCTCGAGCGCTGGCGGTTGATCGGCGTGCTCGTGACCGAGGCGGGCATTCTCGGACTCGTGGCGTGCCTCTTGGGTCTGGGCGCGGGAAGCTTCGTCGGGGCTACCCTCGTGCGGATCGTCGCACCGGCGGTCGTAGGGTTTCAGTTCGCTCTGCGTTGGTCGATGGGCACAGCGGTCCTTTTGATTCTGCTCGTTACGGTAGCGGCCAGCGTCTCGGCGTGGCTCGTGGCGCGAAAGAGCGTCAGCCAGTTCGTCAGCGAAGCAGAAAACCCTGCCTAACCTCGGGACAGTTCCCGCGCGCCTGATCGGGTGCCCGACCCACGGTGACGTTCTAGTCGAGAGCGGCAATGGCCTCGCGTGCCACGACTGCGGCTTTCGCATCGATCCCGACGGCACGGTCCTGAGCGTCAACGACGGGCGAGGTGCCACCACGGACACCTTTGCGCTCACGCTCCTGCGGTCTCCAACGATCAGTCACATCTACGAAGGCGTGTGGCGACCGCTGCTCGTGCGGGCGGTCTCTCCCCTGACGGACGCGATGGAGGACGCATTAGTCGCACGCCATCTCGGTTCCCGAGACGGCTTGACGATCGCGGATCTCTGTTGCGGCACTGCGCGCGCTAGTCGCCGGTGGATCGATCAGGGCGCCACGGTGCTCGGCATCGATCAGTCGCCTGCCATGCTGGAGGAGGCGCGGCGACGGTGCACCGACGAGCGTCTCGTCCTGGTACGCGGCGATGCAATGCTCCCGTTGGCGAAACCGGATACCTTCGATGCTGTCCTCTGCTTCGCGTCCCTTCACCTGCTCGAACGGCCAGAGGGCGTCATCGCAGCTGGCGCGCAGGCCCTGAGACCGGGAGGCGTCCTTCTCGTGTGGGCGCTCCACCGATCCGGCGCATTCGGTCCAACCGCCATCGCTCAACTCGCGAACCGTCTCGGACTCTGCCCGTTCCCGGTCGGGGCTCTCGGTGCTCGCGTCGCGGAGCAAGGGTGTGAGGTGATCGAAGACGTGGCACTCGGCGCGGTGAATTTCGTCGTCGGCCGGAGGCGAGAATGATCACCGAATCCCCATAAAAGTCAGGGGGGTGACGGGTCTCGGATTGTGAGGCACACTCGGTCGCGTGTACGTCCATCGGAACCCCGCCGAGCGCGCGACGAGCATCGTCGGCCTCGGCACGTTCCTTCCAGACACCGTAGTCACATCAGAGGAATTAGAGCGCCAGATTGCAGCGGCTGGGATCGGCGTTACCCCCGGCTTCATCGAGCGCGCCACGGGGATCCGAACCCGCCACGTTGCACGAGCGGGCGAGAACGCCTCCGACCTCGCGACGGCCGCGGCCCTGAAGGCGCTCGATCGAGCAGGTCTCCGGCCGGCTGATGTCGACCTGCTGATCTTCGCCGCGGCCTCGCATGACATCACTGAACCTGCGACCGCCCACATCGTCCAGTCGAAGCTCGGCGCACGGAACGCCATCGTCTTCGACCTGAAGAACGCCTGCAACAGCGCGATCACAGCGCTTGACGTCGCCGATGCCTACGTCCGCGGCAAGCGAGCGCGGGTGGTGCTGATCGCGACGGGCGAGATGCCCTCACTCGCCTGCGATCTCCGATTCACGTCGCGTGAGCAGCTCACCGAGCGATTCGCCCACCTCACCTTCGGCGACGCGGGAGGAGCGTTGGTTCTCACCGAGTCGGCGCGGCCCGGCAGTGGCATCCTCGCCATCGCCAGTATCGCGCGGGGCGAGGCGTGGAAGCTCGGAACCATCCTAAGCTACGGGACCATGCACCCGGGCAATACGTATCCCGAGGGCGCCTATTTCCAGGCCGAGAGTGCCGAGCTCGAGCGATACGGGCGGACTGAAGTCCCGAACGTCATGCGCGCCGCATTGACCGCCGCAGAGTGGGACCCCGCCGACGTAGATGTCGTCGCGTCGCATCAGCACACGGAGCGGATTCTCCACGAGATCGCCGAGGAGGTTGGGATCCGCCCCAGGGCACTCATGCTGCCACTGCGCTACGCCGGCAACGCAGTGTCAGCAAACATCTCCCTGGCCCTCGAGTGCGCTCACGGGGACGGCTTGCTGAAGCCCGACGCACGCGTCTTGCTCGTGAGCGGAGGTTCCGGATTTTCAGCGAGCGCGGTCGCGGTACGCTGGTAGCCGATCTCCTGCCTCGCCGAGTTCGACGTCGGATGAGTCTGTTAAACAGACCACCTGGACGGAGGCGTCGTTCGGACAGAAGCAGTGCTGACACGCCGTTCGCGGACCGCCTGCAACGGCTGTCTAAACCCTTCCGCAGAAGTCGGTCCGCTTTCCGAGCTGATCGAGGAAACGTCCTTAGGGCCGAATCCTTCTCGCGGCCGATCGGAATGCAATGCCGTCACGGTGGATCGGCTCCATGCCGCCAGGCGTCCGAGTATCTATGTCGGACGTCGAAACCCACCACACGCACCTGGCAAGGATGGGGATGGAGGTGGCCACGGGTAGCGCGGCTATCAACCTGCGCGACGAAAAGTCGCTGCTACCCGTGGTTCACTTCAGCATTCGTTAATTCAGAACGCTGCTCAATTTAGCTTCTGAAGCTGGACCTTGCGGCCCGCATAGAGATCTAGCGGGCCACCAGAATTCTGAGTGACCACGAGAGAAATGTATTGTCCGGCGCTCAGATCAATGATCGCACTTGTTGTCATGATTGTTTCCTGTTGCGGCGAGGCGCCAGTAATGACTTGGCCAAAAAACCGACCGGCACTGTCAAACATGATGACCTCGCGGATTCCCACGGCGCTGTTAGAGAATCCGACGAATGCGGTCACGAGGTACTTTCCGTCCACAGGCGCGAAGAACTTACCGTTGTCGGTGACATTGTCGTGCATGTTGGCAGTGTCGTAGTACTCAACGTCGAACGGAACAGTGAAGTATGCAGGACCATCTGGAACGGAGACCGTGCCACTGGCGTAGGCGCTTACGCTGACGTCCGTTTCAGGTTCATCTTGATCGGTTCCGCACTGGAACGCCGTCCCGTCCCACAGGAGCTTCTCAGTCGTGGCTGAGCACATCGGTGCAGCTACGGAGATGGTGCCGCTATCCGTGATCGGATTCGTGGGGGTTGCCTGCAAACCGTCGCCAGCCGTGATCGACGTCAAGCTGCCCGAGCTTGCTTCATCGGGCCAGCACAGAAGCTCGAAGTTTGGCGCCTTACAGGTCGGTGCAACACCTGGAGGAATGGCGGTGATGCGGTTGATCCGCCCGGTCGTAAGCTTCCGGCAGCCGCAGACTTGAGCCGCCTCGGTAGGGTTCGGTAGGGACGTCAGAAGGATGAACAGGAGCACGGTGAGGACAGTGAGGCGGTGCAAGAAGCGCATGGCGGTGTCTCCTTTTTAGGAGCAAGGTTGGGGGGCAGCATCCGCGCGTGACACGACTACCGCCCAGCTTTTGATCGCAGGGAACGAAACCTTTGCCGTCTTCGCTGGGTAGCGACGCACTGTGACCATTCCAAATGCCAGCGCCTATGGGTTAGTCGTTGGCGGGCGGACCATGGCACAGAGCGGGATCATTTTTCCACGGCAATCGACGAAATGGCCACGGTGGCCACGATGCGGACGGACTCCGACAACAGGCGTGCCCCATTCTGGCGCAGACCGCTTCGTCACCGTGAGAGAGCGCAAGGCCATGAGGCGTAACAAACCGCTGATTGTTTATCAGCGGGGCGGAGATCGGGACGAATCCTGCGAGTACCAACGAGCCGAAGCGCCACCGTCTTGACCCAGCCAATCGGGCTGCGGTACCCGCCCCGAAACGTTCTCCGAGATGGGACTACGATTTCAAAAGCGGCTGACGGTCTTTCCAGGACTACGCCTGAACTTCAGCCTCCGTGGCGTCAGTGCGACGGTTGGTCCGCGCGGTGCCAGCATCAACGTCGGACCCAAGGGAAGCTTTCTGAACCTCGGGATCCCCGGGACGGGCCTCAGCACGAGGGTTCACCTTGCGCCCCAGCAACCTGACGAACGAGCCCGTCGTCCATCCCCGCGCACCGAGCGATCGACTGCCCCGCTGCCCACAGCAGACCTGGAAGGCACCCACTACATCAGCCCGTCCGTGGGATCGCTGTCGAGCCCCGCGATGGTGCCAATCCAAACGCTGCTGGTCGCGGCCACCTCGCGGCGCCAGCAGCTGAAAGCATCGCTGGAGCGCGCCTCCAAGGAGCGTGCAGACAGCGCGCGAAGCCTGCAGAGACTCAGACGCTCGCCCCTTGCTCGATTCGAGCAGCCGTACCTCGCTCAGCTAGCTCAGCATGCGGAGGTCGCCGACGGCGTCGAGAAGACGCTCGAGGATCTCCTGCGCGGATGCGTGGTCGATGTCGGGTTCGAACAAACGGATCGCCCGGCGAAGTTCGACGACATCGCGACGACCTTCGACGCGCTTACGCGTGCAGCAGCCATCTGGGACGTCAGCCGAAGCGTCGCCCAGGATCGGGCCACGACCCGAAGTTCCGCGTCACAGCAGATCGAACGAACACCTGTCAGCTTCGACGTGACCCACGAAGAGATCTTCGCGAGCGACGCACCGCTACTGCAGCTCGGCAACGCCAACGGTGGCACGATCATCCTCACGCCCGCCTTCGCACTGATTAAAGACAGAGAAGCGATCGATGTCATCGATCTCCGGTATCTCAAGATCGACGCTGCGCCGATCCGATTCATCGAGGACGGCAACGTCCCACACGATGCACGAGCCCTCGGAGAGACTTGGGAGAAGGTCAACAAAGACGGTTCGCCGGATCGCCGTTTCAAAGACAACAGAACGATTCCTGTGGTGCAGTACGGTGAACTCAGCCTCACGACCAAGACCGGCCTCAACGAGCGGTACCTGGTCAGCAATGCCGACGCCGCGATCCGATTCAGCGCAGCGATCAAGGACTATGTCCGCAGCCTTCCAACTGGGCCCCCCACTGCAGAGACGCCAGACGATGCGGATGAAATGGGCAGCGACGAGCTCAGTCTACTCGAGGCCGATCTGCCGGAGCTGCCGACGCGGCCCCGACGTCCGGTTGCTCCGCGAGCAGTCGCTGCTGGGATTGGGATCTCGATGCTCGTGGGGTCGACTTGGGCATTCCACAACCTCTCGTTGCTCAGCACCAAGAGCAGGGATCCGCACCACGAAGGCACAGCCGCGGTAGAGCCGCCGCCACAGTCCACGTCCGTCCCCGCAGAGTCGCCGAAGCCGTCCCCGACTACGGCCTTCCCGGATCGACCACTCACGCGCGACGAGATGGCAGAAGCGCAACGGCTACTTGCAGCACAAGGTTTCTCGTTAGGTCCAGTCGACGGCCTATCTGGACGTCGAACGCGAACGGCCGCGAACGAGATGCGAATCCGCCTCGGGTGGCCACCCGCAAACGACGTCGACATGCGATTGCTGGCCGCTCTTCGTGAAGCCCAAGCTCCCCCGAAGAAGCCCCGTTGACCCCTGCCCCAAAATGGCGCACCGCCGTCGCTTTGCGCTGGAGAAACCGCTCGCAGGCTGGTACCAGCCCCGGATGCTCGATGCATCCCTTCCGGAAAGCCCTCCCTTCCTCGTCCGATCGCCGAATAGCGTAGTGCCGGTAGAGCGCCCTTCCACTTCCGCCAGGCTCGAAAGCTCCCGCTAGTTCCCTCGGATGTCGACGCCAGCACCGCCGTCAAGCCTCGACGCCCGCATCTCGGCGTCGCTCGACAACTGGAAGCGCAAGCTTCTGGACCTGACCAAGCGCAACCGGCTCCTCAACTTCAAGATCAACAAGGTCACGACGATCACGATCGTCGACGAGCTGCCGACTGAGGTTTTCCGCCGCCTGTATCTCGCCGAGGAGTCTCTGGGCTTCCGACCGAGCGCCACGGACGAGCCCGAAGAGAGCGAGCAAGCCCTGCTCGAGGGACCGAATCCTCTCGAGGAGGACCCGGACCTTCACGACGCCGAAGAGTTCGCACCGTACGATGCCTCAGGTCTGGCAGCGCACCACGCAGACGACTGGCTGCAGACGACGGCCTCTCCGGAACGGCTCGACCGGTCGCTTCGCCGCCTCGAGGAGCAGGCTCGACTCACGATCGAAGAGCAAGGAGTCAACACGCTCTTCCTCGCGCTTGGAATGTTGCACTACACGGAGTCCGACGATTCCGAGGTCGCCTTTCGCGCTCCGTTGGTCCTGCTTCCGGTCGAGTTGAGCCGCAAGACGGCACGGTCGGACTACGAGCTTCGCGCAGCCGACGACGAGCCCATGGTCAACACAGCCCTCGCGGAGTACCTCCGTCGAGCCGGCGTCGGACTGCCGACTCTACCGGACGCAGCGTCGATGCCGGAGAACTACGGTCTGCAGACGTTGTTCGCCGAGGTCGCCCAGAGCATCGCGCCACGAAAAGGCTGGAAGGTCACCACGGAAATCTATCTCGGGCTCTTTTCGTTCCAGAAGTTCGCCATGTTCAAGGACCTCGAAACCCATGCGGAGGCGATCGCAGCCCACAGATTGACCAAGCAACTGGTTGGACGCATGGGGACGCAGTACCTCGGTCTCCCCGACGAAATCCGAGACCTCGAGCTCGACCAGGAGTTCCCGCCGGAATCTACGTTTCAGGTCGTCGATGCAGACTCGAGTCAGCTGTACGCGATGGCTGCGGCCAGTCGGAATCACGATCTCGTCGTCGAAGGTCCGCCTGGCACCGGCAAGTCCCAGACGATCACGAATCTGATCGCGCAAGCGCTCGCTGCCGGCAAGTCCGTCCTCTTCGTGGCCGAGAAAATGGCCGCCCTTTCCGTGGTGCACTCGCGACTCGTCGGGGCAGGTCTGGGAGAGTTCTGTCTCGAGCTCCACTCCAGCAAGGTCAACAAGCGCGTCGTAATGCGAAACCTTGCTGCTTCGCTGGATGCCTCCTTGCAACCGGTAGCCCATGCGAACGTGGCCGCCGACCGTCTCCCACCTGTGCGCCATACCCTTTCGGACTACGCGAATGCGCTCCACACTCCGTTCGGCGCCTTCGGAATGACCCCGTACCGGGGCTACGGCGAATTGGAAGCGCTCCGCACCGCGACTCCGGTGAGCCTAACCCTCGAAGTCGAGACCGTCACACGAGAGCAGTTCGATCAGGCGCTCCGCGACCTGGGGGACATGGCCGTTGCGGCTACCCACATCGGCACACTGTGTGAGAACCCGTGGCGCGACAGCCATCGCACCTTCTACACCGAGGACGTTCTTGCGGACGTGGAGAAGAAGGCAACGAGGGTACGCGCCGCAGCCGATGTCGTGCTCGGCTGCGCCACCGTCGCGCAACAACGCTACGGTTTACCGACCGTCGCCGCCGATGCCGACGTCCCGAGCGCCCTCGAGATCGGAGCATTCATCAGCCAGTCCCCGGGTGCTCCGACGGCAGTCCTCAAAAGCGATGCCTGGAACGCCCCGCCAACGTCGGCAACTCGAATGGTCGAGGATCTCGCGACGATGGCCGATCTGAAGAGCAAGGTCACAGGGTGGTTCAAGCCGGAGGTCATGAAGGACGATCACACCTCCGACATCGACTTTGTCGAGGCCAAGACGGGCAGCTCCCTTTCCTTCCTCGCCTTCTTGAACGGTCGCTACCGCGCCATTCGCAAGCGATGGCGAAGCTATCGATTGGACACGTATCGCAAGTCGATGGCCGAGCAAGCGGCGGACATGAAGGTCGTCACGAAGTGTCAAGCCGCGGGTGCAGCACTCCGAGAGCGTGAGACCGAAGGGCGTGACCTTTTCGGGCAGCTCTGGCGAGGCGAAGCGTCGGATCGTGATGCGCTTCAGCGCTACATCACCTGGGTCGTACAGTTCCGGAAAACGACACTGCTCCATGGCCTCGCGGAACAAGCGGCCGTAGTCGCGGCGGATCCGCATCCGGACGACACGGCCCTCCGCGAACTAGACACCGCTTCCACCGAGTACCGCGCAGCGCTCGCAGAGCTTCGCAAGGTCGTCGAATGGCCTGACACGTACCTGGCAAGTGAACCGTGGGTTCAGACGAAGGCACGAGTCGAGGCACTGATCAGCGCCGTCACACATGGCCCGCGGTGGGCGGCCTTCGAACAGTGTCGCCAAGCCGTAGCAGGAGGCCTGGCGTCCGAGCTCCTCCCCCAAGCGATGGCTGGCGAGCTGAACTTCGGTGCGCTGCCACGCGTCTTCGCCCGTGCGTTTCACATGAAATGGCTTTCGCAGGCAGTTCAGCAACGCGACGCGCTCAAGCGATTCCAGACGCTCACGCACGAGCAGCGTGTGATCGAGTTTCGCGAGCTCGACGAGCGAGTCCTGCGCGAGAATCGCACCAAGCTGGTACAGCACCTCCGCGACATCGCGCAGACCCGACTGCGGAGCCAAGAGGCGATCTCTTCGCTCCCGCACCTTCGTCGGGAGATGGCGAAACAGCGGGCGATCAGTCCGCTACGCCGGATCATCAAGGTTGCCGCACCCGCGATCCGCGCGATCACCCCTTGCCTGATGATGAGTCCGCTTACGGTCGCGCAGATGCTCGACGGCGCAGCACCGGCGTTCGACTTGGTGATCTTCGACGAGGCGTCACAGCTCCCCACCGAGGATGCGATCGGAGCAGTCACCCGCGGCAACCAGCTGGTGGTAGTAGGCGATCCGAAACAGCTACCGCCAACCAATTTCTTCGCAGTGACCACCGGTCAGACGGCGCCGCAGCTCGGCGAGGATGGCCTCCCCATCTACGCCGATTCGGAAAGCATCCTCGAGGAATTCATGGGCGCCGGCGTGCCCATGAGCCGCCTGAAGTGGCACTACCGGAGCGCGCACGAGTCGCTGATCACCTTCTCGAACGTCAGCTTCTACGACGCCGACCTCTACACATTCCCGAGCATCGACGTCGACACGGCGACCCACGGGCTTCAGTTCGAATATCTCGCGGACGGGCGGTACGAGGGCAAAGGCTTCAACGCGGTCGAAGCTCGGCGTGTCGCTGACGCCGTCGTCGAGTTCGCCACACATGAGCTCGCTCGGGAACAGGCCGGGCAGAAACCCCTTTCCCTCGGAGTCGGGACCTTCAACCTTCGGCAGCAGATCGCCATTCAAGACGAGCTCGAGCTCCGGCGTCGATCGGACCCTTCGATCGAGCCCTTCTTCGACCGCGGGCGCCCGGAACCTTTCTTCGTCAAAAATCTCGAGAACATTCAGGGAGACGAACGCGACGTCATCTTCCTCAGCGTCACGTACGGCCGCGGACTCGACGGCCGCATTCGATATAACTTCGGCCCGCTGAACGGCGAAAACGGCTGGCGGCGACTGAACGTCATCATTACTCGCGCCAAGAAGCGTATGCGCGTCTTCTCCTCCATGCGGGGCGAAGACATCAATCCCACGACGGCCGTCTCGCAAGGACCCAGGCTACTACGCGAGTTCCTGATCTATGCGGAGCACGGGAAGCTAGACGGCACGGTTGCGGCGGCGCGGGCCGACACCGACTCTCCGTTTGAACGGGAAGTCTTCAACGAGCTGACCAATCGGGGATTGCGAGTGCTGGCGCAAGTCGGATCGGGCGGCTACCGGATCGATCTGGCAGTGATCGACCCCGAAGTGCAGGGCCGGTTCGTCTGTGGGATCGAGTGCGACGGCGTCGCCTATCACTCCGCCGAGACGGCTCGTGACCGCGACCGCCTGCGTCAGCAGGTCCTGGAAGCGCGCGGCTGGACGATCCACCGCGTGTGGTCGACCGATTGGTTCAAGGACCGCCAAGGTCAGATCGAGCGATTGCTCCGCTTGATCGAGGGAGACCGGCGACGCCTGCGCGAAGACGACGCGTCTCAACGCGAGGTTGAAGCCCGACTTGCGCGCGAAGCAGCAGCCGAGCGACAGCGCATGGAAACAGAGCGCCAGGCGGAGGTTCAGCAACTCGAGGCCGCCTTGGATGCCAGCGGTCCCTATCGCGCGCCGACACTCCAGCCTTACATCGTCGCACAAGGCAATTCTGCCGTAGCGGACAAACCCATTCTGGAAACGCCAGAAAGCACGCTCATAAAAGCTGTGCGCGCGGTCGTCGATGCGGAGTCCCCCATACACGAGCTGGAAGCCTTCGGTCGAGTTGCCAGCTTCTGGGGCTCACGTCTCGGTTCCCGGATACAAGCCCGCATCGCCCGCGCTGCTTCAGCAGCGGTTCGGGCGGGCCTGATCCAGGAGCGCGGGAAGTTCTTCTGGAACAACGCCGGAACATGCGTAGCGCGTTCCCGCACCGAGATCCGGATGGGTGCCGATCGCATCGCTCCCGAGGAGTACGAGCAAGTGATCCGCACGGTACTCGGCGGCGGCCACGGCTTCGCGCGGCCACAGCTCATCGGCGAAGTCCGTGAGGCACTCGGGTTCGCGAGGACGGGCAGGCTCCTCGAGGACGCCATCGGCCGTGTGGTCGATCAGATGTTGCATGCCGGAGCTCTCGGCGAGGGCAGCATGGGAATCAGGCTTCGCGAGGTTGCTCCGAGTACTGCACGGGCCGCCGTGAATCGAGTGCCGGGATAGCTCACGCAGCGCGGGACCGAATTGCTTCGCGCAGAGCCGCCAACTCGACACGCAGCGCTTCGAGCTCCGCATCCTGATGCTTTGCCCGTGGCGCCAAGAACCAGGATGCGGCGAGACCGGAGATCGTCCCCACGAGGCAGATCCCGGCGAGCATCACGACCGACGCCAGCACCCTGCCCTCACTCGAAAGCGGGAACCGGTCGCCGTATCCGACTGTCGTGATCGTCACGACGGCCCACCACAGAGCATCCTCGGCTGTCTTGATGTTCGCGTCCGGCGACGACTCGAGCGCCAACATGGCCATGCTCGAGCATGTGATCAGCAGCAAAGCCAGCAGCCCGGCTGCCAGCAGAACGCCTTCACCCCGTCGAGCCAGAATGAACTCCGCTAGGATCTTGGCCGACCGCACGCCCCGGAAGATACGGATGATGCGGAGGACGCGGACCGCCCGCCCGGCTCGCGCCCACGGAAGCATCGGGATGCTGGAAACGAGATCCACCCAACCCCACTTCATGAACTGCATCTTGCGTGGGGCTCGGAGAAAGCCCACCACGAAGTCGCCGAAGAACAGCATGCACACGACCGCATCCATGTACTCCAGGATCGTCCGCGACTCTGGATCGAGGTCGACGAGGGCACTGACGGCAAGACCCAGCAGGACCCCGACACAGAGCACCAACATGAATAGCTGATAGGGACTCGGTTCAGGTCGGTCGATGTCCGTCATGGTGCCTCCTCTGGAGTTCCGCACACAGGCCAGCCGTGCAGATGGAGGATTCGCCAAGATCCGTCGGAGGCCAACCAGGACGACCTATCGCACACTGCTTTAGTAGCGAGGCGTGCTCTACTGGCCGCGAGCCGCGAAGCGACCTCTTCCGTTCTGCCGAACTTGGGTCAGCGTCGTCTGCCAGCACTGCCCGCCCACCCTGTGCAGCTGCACATGCACTGGCGGATTCAATGGAAGCGGCGGCAGATTCAAGCGCGCACCCTTCCCGCGGGCTGAAAGCTTGGTCTTGCCGCCTGCTCCCGGTGTGAGCTGCATCGCCGTGAGCCCGCATGGCTCGCCCCCGTTGTTGCGGAACGCCAACTTTCTGTTGGACGCCGCCGTCCAACAGGCATGTCGTCCACACCGCTGCGCCACTGGCGTGACGGCACTGAAGATCAAGCGTTCACCACCGCCCGAGGCGCCGTCGTACACACACAGGACAAATTCCTGATCGGTCAGCGGATCACCAAACTCGTCAAGCGTGGTCGCCTCTCCCGAGGTCAGTCCCCAGGAGATCAGATCAAGATTGTCAGAGCTGCTATCCCGAATCCGGAGGAACGAACCTTCGGGCTTCAGCGAAGACTTGCAGGTCGCCGATGGAAGTGTCGGACAGCGTGACGGGCCGGAGGTCTCGTACCGCGCGAGCGCGAATGTCCCATGGTCGCCGTTGTAGGCATGACCAACAACCACCAACTTTCCGTCCGACTGCTGCGCAACCGCGAAGGCTTGGTCTTCCTCGAAGCCCGTCCCCGGGAAGTCCGTCGTGACGCGCCCGCAACCACCGAACTCGAGATCGGGAGAGCCATCGGGAAGGTAACGACCGACGACGAACGTCCTGTCTGCGGAGCCGGCGAGGACGATCCGGCCATCGGTCGCGATCAGCACGGCGCGAGCATCGTCGTAGCCTCCCCCAATGTCGGTCACGACGCGCCCGCCCTGCCCAAACGCGGTATCCAGCTCACCGTCGGTGTCGTAGCGCGCCAAGGCGATGTCGGTCGGTTTCCAAGAATCCCGGCGACCTCGAGGGGATGTCGAACCGGCCGCAACCAGCTTGCCATCAGGTTGCAACGCCAGCCCGTAGATTCGATCGCTTCCTCGCGCGAAGTCGACCCGAGCGTAGCCTTCTACCCCGAATGAGTCGTCCGGACTTCCATCTGGCAGGTATCTGGCGATGTCGAAGTCGAAGTGTTGGTCGAAGCCTGAGAATGACTCACCCCCTACGACGAGCTTGCCGTCAGGCTGAATCACCAACGCGTGCACGAAGTCGGAGCCGGTGCAGCCGATGAGCACCATACCGCCCAGGCCGAACGATGCATCCAGAACTCCCTGAGCATCGTACCGGGCGATGACACCGACCTGCCCGCTGAGCTGCACCGACCATCCTGCAACGACGATGCTTCCATCCGGCTGCAACGCGACGGCGTCGGCAGATTCGTCGCCTTCGTTGATGTCCGTGAGCACCACGCCTCCCGATCCGAACGTCGGATCGAGTGCGCCACTATCGGGATCGTACCGAGCGAGGGCTAGGTCTCCCGCCGCATGCCCGACGACGACCAACTTCCCATCCTGCTGCCTCACCACCGCCCGTGCACCGTCAGAACCCCAACCGGGAAGGTCTGTGACTACCAGGCCACCACTACCGAAGGTCGGTACGAGGTCGCCGTTCACGTCATAGCGCGCTACCGCGAAGTACCGATCGAACGGACCCTCCACCCCAGCCGCGACTATCTCTCCGTCCGGCTCCGCGAGAACGGCAAAGGCCGCGTTGATCCGATCAGATCCGAAGCGCGTCGTGACGAGTCCCTGGTTACCAAAAGACGGGTCGAGGTCGCCTGGGAATGAGTGGACGGGCTCAACCGCCAAGAACAGGGCGAAGGTGATGAGCGCCGGCAATCGGATCCCAATTTTCAGATGTGCCCTTGGCATCTTCGAAGACCTCCGCTGAGGCCGCGCGTAGCTAGAGAGGACTCCCTCCGTCAACGTATAAACGTAGCCCTCAGCACGCGATGAGACCGACTGTGCCGACAATCATCGCGCACCACTTCGCGATGCTCTCGAAGCGAAATGTGGCTCATTGTGGAACAGCTTTCGTCATTGCCAGTTCGATAGCCGTCCGCAGCAGAACCGAAACGGCCGACGAAACGACTTAATGACTTGACGGTTCGCGTGGTCCCCAGGCTTCATGGTCGCAAGTCGGGCGGTGAGGGGTGGCGATGCGGAGTAGAGGACGGCCGTGGGCCGTGATGTGGGCGCTTGCGACATTTGTCGCCGGCATGGTGACCGAGCACGCTCTCGCGTCGCCGAGGCTCATCAAGGACCTCAACGTGACGCCGACTGGCGTCGGCGGTACCGAACCGGTCGCCTCCGGCGGCACCGTGTTCTTCATCGGCACGGATGAAGCTCACGGGACCGAGCTGTGGAAAACCGATGGCACCGCAAACGGTACGGTGCTCGTAAAGGACCTCACACCCGGACCGGATAGCTCGCAGCTGCAAGGCCTGCGGGACGCCGGCGGCATCCTCTACTTCCTGTCAGGCGACTACGGGGTGGCGCTCGATCTTTGGCGGAGCGATGGCACCGAGGAGGGCACGATCCATCTCACGGCGCTCTTTCCCGGAGAGGACGGCTACGGCAATCCCGGCCACTTCACCGCGGTCGGCTCGCGCTTGTTCTTCAGCGCCTTCGACGTCTCGAGCCAGCAGGAGCAACTATGGCGGAGTGACGGCACGCCGAGCGGCACGGGCATAGTCGCAGTGGTTGCCGCCCCGGAGGCCCCGGCCGGAGCCGCCATCGAAGCGCTGACCGCGGTCGGCGACCTCGTCTACTTTACGGCCTTCGACGTCGAGCACGGAAGCGAGCTCTGGCGAAGCGACGGCACAGCCGCAGGCACGTATCTCGTCAAAGACATCCGGCCGGGCGAGCACGGCAGCGGACCTTACCCGATCGCAGCGATCGGCTCGACGCTCTTCTTCAGCGCCTACGATGCGGTCCTCGGCCAGGAGCTCTGGAAATCGGATGGAACCGCGACTGGGACGGTCTTCGTGAAGGACATCAACCCCGGACCAGAGTCGGCCTATCCGCATGCGGATGGGGCGGCCGCACTCGACGGCTACGTGTACTTCGCGGCCAACGACGGCACGACGGGCAACGAGCTATGGCGGAGCGACGGCACCGCGGCCGGCACGACCAAGGTCATCGATCTCTCGACGTACTACTACGGGTCCTTCCCGGAGGCCTTCAGCCTGTGGCGGGGACGCATCCTCTTCCGCGCGGAGGGCGAGCTTTGGCTGACCGACGGCACGGCCGCTGGCACGGTACGCTTTCGGGAGGAGGTCGGCGCGCCGTCCGGCACACTCGAGGTCATTCAGGCGGAGAGCACGACGTTCCTTCTCGTGACGCGATCGCTGTATCCGCGATGGCAGGAGTTGTGGCGTATCGACGGCAGCCCTTCGACCACGACGTTTGTCGCCACATTGTCGCCGCCCGCGACGAGCCTCGAAGGACCGATCGCAAGCGTTGGGAACCAGATCTTCTTCTCGCTGACCGAGCCGGCCACGAGCACAGAGCTTTGGAAGAGCGATGGTACCGCGGCCGGCACGCACATCGTCCGCGACCTCCTCGACATCAATCGCTCGAGCAATCCCAGAGTGATCGGCCTCGTCCCGGGCGGTGTCGTCTTTATTGCGGACGACGGAGTGCACGGCTCCGAGCTTTGGCGTACCGACGGCAGCGCGGAAGGCACGGCGCTCGTCAAAGAGATCGTCTGGGGAACAAACGGCTTGGGATTTGTGTCTCCTCTCCAGATACCTGGCGGCGTTCTCTTCGGTGCCGGCGAGTTGTGGCGCACCGACGGAACCCTGGCCGGGACCGCCCCAGTCCGCACCATCACGTCGGACCCGATCCCGCCGCTGAGCGGTCCGACGAGAGGTCCGTTCGTGCCCCTCGGCGCGGCTATCCTCTATAGCGCGTCGAACGACGGAGAGCTGTGGCGTACCGATGGCACAGGACCAGGTACCTTCCGAGTCAAGGACATCAGGGCGGGGGCGTTGGGCTCAGCTCCCAATCAGCTCACGCGCATGGGCGATGCCGTATACTTCCTCGCCGATGACGGCACACACGGCGAAGAGCTCTGGCGTACCGACGCGAGCGCTTCCGGCACGACGCTCGTCAAAGACATCAACCCGGGCACCATGAGCTCGTATGTCACCGGCCTGACCGCCTTCGGTGACGCGCTGTACTTCGCCACCTACGCGCCCTCGGCCGGGGGGCGCGAGCTCTGGCGAAGCGACGGCACCGCGGCCGGCACTCATCTGCTGAAAGACATCGTTTCGGGCAGCGCGAGCTCGTATCCGGCAGCGTTCGTCGTTGTGAACGGCACGCTACTATTCCGAGCCTACGACGAAGAGGACGGTTACCCGCACCTCTGGCGGACCGACGGAACTGCGGCCGGCACCACGCGCATAGCCGACGTCTCCCCCACCGCGTACTCCGATCAACCGCCGCTCGGTATCGTCATCGGTAGCACCTTGTTCTTCTCCGGCTACGACCCCGCGCACGGCGTCGAGCTCTGGCGGACAGACGGTACGACGGGCGGAACGACCCTCGTCCACGATATCGCCGTCGGACCGGAGAACTCGAGGCCCGAGTACTTCGTCCAGGTCGGCGACCGCATCTACTTCACCGCGAATGACGGGGTACATGGCAGCGAGCTTTGGACTACGGACGGCACGACGGCCGGCACGATGCTCGTGCGCGACTTCGGCCCAGGTCGTGCGGGCTTTTCGCGTGCGTCGCTCGACTGGAATGGAACGCTCTTCTTTGCGGCCGACGACGGCCACGTGGGCCTAGAGCTCTGGGCGCTTCCGCCATGCGGAAACGGCATCGTCAATCCAGCCGAACAGTGCGACGACGGCAATGCCGTCGCGGGCGATTGTTGCTCTCCCGCGTGTACTCCCGAGTCGCCCGGGGCACCGTGCAACGACGACGGCAACGGCTGTACCGACGACTACTGCGATGGCGCCGGCACCTGTGGCCACATCCCCAACGCCGCCGTGTGCGACGACGGCATCTACTGCAACGGTGCCGACGCGTGCACCGGCGGCAACTGCGCCCTGCACACGGGCAGCCCATGTCCCGGGGCAGATGGCGACAGTGATTGCGCCGAGTCGTGCGACGAAGAGCGACGTGATTGTTCCGGGCCCGATCCAGACGGCGAGGCCTGCAACGATGACGTGTTCTGCAACGGCGCCGACACGTGCATCGCCGGCGCTTGCGGAGAGCACGTTGGTGATCCGTGCCCCGGTGCGGACGGTGATGGTGATTGCACAGAGTCATGCGACGAAGCCGCGCGCTCATGCAGCTCGTCCGACGAAGACGGATCGCCGTGCGCCGACGGCCTCTTCTGCACCGTCGGCGACGTCTGCGAAGCTGGCATCTGCCATGGCGCGCCGCGCGACTGCTCGGCCGACGCCGACCAATGCCATGGCGGCATCTGCGACGAGGCGGCCCAACAGTGCATCGGTCCATCCAAACCCGACGGCACCACTTGCGATGACGCCGACATCTGCACGGTCGCCGATATCTGCACCGCGGGCACCTGCGGCGGCGCTCTCGATCCTTCCGCCTGTGTGTCGGTCCTCGAATGCCACAAAGGAAAGATCGCCTCCGGATCACCGCGGTTCACGCCCGCCGAGGGTATCTCGCTCATCGACGGGACATTCACCGCGCGAAAGCTGACGACATTCTGCACGCCCGCGACGCGCGCTGTCGACGCGACGCTCAGTTCCACAGATCCGTCGACGGGATACCGCATCGCCGCCGAAGCAGGGACACCGCCGTACCTGCGCGAGCTCCTGACAGTTGGCGACCCTTTCGGGATCGTTCTGCTCGACACCGTGAAACCGGAGCTGCTGCTGCAACGTGCCGCGCTAGGGGCAGAGGATGACTTCGCGACCTCCGCGCCGCGTCACGAATGCTGGCGCGTGAAGTCTGTCTCCGGTTCACCGAGCGGTGGCGTAGGAGCAACCGTCGCGCTGCACGAGGCGAGCGCGGGGGGTCTGCGGACGGTCCGCCTGAAGCGTCCACGTCGTTTCTGCGCACCACTGTTATCCGGGTCGCCGAGCCTTCTGTGCTACCAAGCGAAGCAGCTTGCTGGCGGCGCACCCGACCCGCCGATTCGGGTAACGGATGCATTCGGAGAATTCACTGTGTTAGCGGGCAAGTTGGAAGACGTTTGCTTTCCCGCTGTCCAACAGCACACCGCCGCAGCGACGGAGTGACAAGCCTCGGGAAACGACCGCCGCGGGCTCCTCGCCTCGACATTGAACGTCCGGTCGCTCAGCAACTCGCCAACCGGGTTGGCGCCTACAGGCGACTGAGCAGCTCACTCTTCTTCGCGAGGAACTCCTCCTGCGAGGTGTCTCAGTTGATTCTGGAAGGCCCCAGGGGTCGGTTCCGCTGAGTGCTGGGCAATCGCGCGGCATCGCCTTGGCCCTCGGGGCCTCCGCGCCGCGCGCCTTCAGGGTCGGTGACGAAGTAGGAGCCACCCACGACTTAGGACACGCTGCGGAGAGGGCCGTTCCTGACGGTGCAACGGCCGAGGCTATGGGGTCAGGGAGAAGCGCCTCGATCTGGGGCAGAAAGGTCGCCGGTTCTGTTGGACGAACGGCGGCGCGGCGTCGTAGGGAACCGCCCGTGCGCGCACGCCATCGAACGATCGCCTTTCTCCTGATCAGCGCCCTCGCGGTCACGGCTCCGGCCTGCAACCACGGCGGCATTCGGCCCGAGGTGCCGGTCACGACCATCCCGCCCGGCAAGGTGTTGGTGCTCCCGCCGCGCGACATGGTGCAGGGCGGCGGGTTCCACGCGATCTCGCCGGGAACCGGCGGCTACTTCGCGGGACGCATCAGTCCGCTGCTCGAGCAGCATGGCTGGCGCGTACTGACGACACCGAGCAAGAAATTCTCGCACGTGACCGTCGCCGATCTTGCTCCGGCGATCGCCGAAGGACGCCGAATCAACGCGGACTACGTGCTCCGCCTCGTGCTCGGCGAGTTCTTGGACGCGTTCCCGATGACCTTCCGGCCGGACTACGCGATCCTGCAAGTCGCCGAGCTCTGGAGCACCAAGAACGGCGCGCTCGTATGGACCCAGACGCCACTCGAGAGCCGGGGCGCCAATCTGCTCACCTACCACCGGCTCCTCGATGAGCTCGCGGAGTGGACGGTCGCGAACATCACCGAAGCGCGCGTCGACCCGTCCGTGTTCACCAGGGCGGAGGTCGTGCATCCCGCGCCGGAGCCGCCACCCGGATTGCCGCCCGACGAGTTGCCGAGCGGCGGAGGTGACAAACCACCGGTCGCCGAACGCTTGCGGCAGCTCGATCAGCTCGGCGAGTCCGGCATGATCACGCCTGAGGAATACAAAGCGCGCCGCAAGGCGATCCTGAACGACCTGTAGCTCCTCCAACCGAGAACAGCCACATGCCCACACGACACTTCATCGCGTTGCTTCTCCTCGTAGCCTCGCCTGCTTCCGCGCTCACCGTCACGCGCGCGCAGATCGACAAGGGGACGCTGCTCGTCGCCGGCAAGAACGCTGCGCCGTTCAGCACGATCACGTGGGAGGGGCGGGGAGTCGCTCAGGCAACCAAAAGCGGGAAGTTCACCTTCACGACGACGGTCGTGCCGGCAGACTGCGCGGGGACCGTCGGCGATGGTGTCTCCACCATCGATGCGGCGGTGAAGTTCTGCGGACCGCCCGGACCGATTGGGCCGGCTGGCGAGCAGGGGCCCCCGGGGGCGCCCGGCGCAGCGGGTTCGATCGGTCCGCAGGGACCTGCAGGCTTCGCCGGTGCGCAGGGACCGCCTGGGCCGCCAGGAGCAGCGGGAATGAGCATCGCACTCGTCGACGCCAATGGCGTCGTGATCGGGCCCTTTGTGAATGAACAAGTACTGCTGGCCGCCGAGCCGGCTGCCGTGTTCGTCAGGTTTCGAGGAGCAACCGGCTTCGCACCAAGGGAAGTGACCTTCGAATACGCATCCGCTGACTGTAGTGGGCCACGGCTGGTCGCGGTCGATGAGAGCGAGGATCTGCTGCGCGAGTGCAGATACGCGGAGCACGACCAGAAGTGCTTTGTTCGTCCCGCACTCGGCACGCTCACGCAGACGGAAAGCCAAAGCGTCCAGCCGAAAGTGCCGCAGAACTGCTTCGGAACGTTCGTGCCTCCTGACGTCTGTTGCTACTACCAGGGAGGAATCCATCAACTTCTCGTGGCACCGCCTATCGAGATCGACCTGAGCCAGTTCGAGCCGCCGTTCCACCTGGAGGTGCGGTAGATGCCCCTGAGGGCCTGCCCCGATTGCTCCCGCGAGGTCTCTGACCGCGCCCCGACCTGCCCGCAGTGTGGGCACCCATTCCAGGTCATCGTTGCGATGCCGAAGACCGAGGGCCTCTTCATGCAGTCCCTGAACATCGGCTGCCTGATCGCTCTGGGCCTGATGGGGTTCGTCGCGCTACTGATCTTCTTCGCGTTCATCAACGCGGCAGGAAGAGGGTAGCCGCCGATGCGCGTTGGATTCGCTGCACTTCTGGCCCTCGCGGCGGTCGCAAGCGCGCACGCGGAAGACACCGCCGCTGTGCTCGCGGCACTGAACGAGGAACCCGCCGAGGCGCGCTATCTCGGGCAGCTCTGCGACCGCGTGGGCCGCGGCATCGAGAACCACGAGCGCGCGCTCGACGATGCCCTCGCCTGCGCCGAAGACGCCAAGTGCTTCAACGCCGTCGGTAAGCAGGTCGAGAAGAACGAGGCCGCGCAAGCCGGCGTCGCCGTGTTCGAGTTGCTCGAAGCGGATTACAACCGTGCGGCTGGCGTGTACCTCGCGAAGCGGAACACCGCACCGCCACCGTGCCGGTTTCTCGCGGATGGCTCTCGGCGCGGCGTGATCGAGCGCATGCGGAAGCTGAACGCGACCATGCGCGCGCAGCTCGCACCGACCCCGAAGAAGAATCGCCGATAAGCGGGTGGGTCGGACGGGCGTCATCGAGGTGCCCCCGCGCGCCGCGAATTCATAGCGACCGGGGGAAACGTCTCGTTCTGGCGCAGAAAGGCGAGCGGGCCGGTGGACGCGTGCCGCTCGACCGACGTAGGAACACCGATCCCACGTTCTCGGAGGCCCCCATGCTGCGGTTCCTGATGCTGTCGCTCGCGTTCGTGCAGTCGCTGACCTTGTGTTCCCCGGCGAGCGCCGAGACCGAGAAGGGCACTCCGATCAAGCTGTCGTCCGCGCAGATCGACGCCATCAAGCGTCACGTGCGCTCGTCGTTGAAAGATCCGGAGAGCGCGCGATTTGGCGAGATGGGCGCCGTCAAGACGAAGGACGGCGAGACGATTATCTGCGGACGCGTCAATGCAAAGAACAGTTACGGCGGCTACACCGGCATGACGACGTTCATGGGAAGCTACGACAAGAAGGGCCCGCACGTAGTCGTGGCGAGCGACGACTCCGCGATCTACAGCGCCGTGTGCGGGAAGTTCGGCGTACCCAGTTTCTAGATCGCAATGCCGCTGATCACGTGCCCGACTGCGAGCGCCAGGTTTCGTACCGAGCGCCCCGCTGCCCCGAATGCGGACGTCCGTTCGGCGCGAATCGATCCGCGAAGCCACGGCCCGAAGGCATCTTCGTGCAGACCTTGAACCTGGGGGCTCGGTCGTGCTGATCTTCGTCGCGATCTTCGTGCTCGTGATGTGGGTAGATATCTGAGGAGGTAGAGTCCCATCGCCTGGTTCCGCACCGAGCTTCGCGCCTGCCGTCTCTGCGGACGCCAGGTTTCAAATGAAGCCAAGGCGTGCCCGGGCTGCGGGCACCCGCTGCGCGGCGTGATGGCCATCGACCGGCGCTGGCGTTTGGCGTTGGCGGCGGCGATCTTCGTCGCGGCCGTGGTCGCCCCGGCATGGCCGCTTCTCGTCGAGCTCTGGGCACAGCCCGGCGCTCGCACGAAGCTCTGGCACTACGCGTTGTCCGGCTTCCAGGGTCGACTCGCGGCGCGGCTCCACTGTCAGGCCGACTGCGTGCCCGGTCCGAACGGCGCCGCGTGCATGGATCGCTGCTTCCGCGACTTTTAGGCGCGGCGTCATGCGCCGGGCACGCGCGGGCCGCTTACGATCGCCGGGTACGCCGTCACGACGATCACCGAGCAGGTGAGGCGCCCGCACGGCTAGATTGCCTCACCGGGCAGTGCCCTCAACGAGAGTGTCGGGTACCGCGTCGAAGCGCCGCACGAACCCGCGCGCTCTCGTCGGAAGGTAGTGGGTCAGCTTGAAGCGCTACAACCCGTACCGCACAGTTGACGCCGCAAACGATAAAACGCATCGCTGAGCACCGCATGTGGCCCGAAGACCCTGTCCGTAAGCATGTGTTGTGGAACGAACGCGAGCGTCAGCTGCTTTCTATGGTTCGCCGCTCGGCGGCGCCAGGAAAGCATGCCGCCCGAAGCGCCGCCCATCACATCGCGCGAGCATTCGAGATCCAGCTGCTCGATCCGGAAATGTCCGTCTTTCGGTGCCTCACCGCCCAAGAGGAAGCCGCGACAGCGATCTTCTGGGCGCTCAAGCGCCGCAGATACGAAGGTGCGGCGGACCTGGATCCGTACAACCACATTCACAAAGCAGCGCTCTCCCCGTTTCTCGAGGCGATCTACTCGGGAATCCTGGATGCTGCGCAAGGTCACGGCATCCATGTGTCTGCGAATTTGCAGTCCTCAGATCCCAGACCCCAGATCCAGCTTCGAGTACGCTTTTCGTCAGGTCAGGTCTTTGCACCAGACCCGCCCCTAGGCTTCGAGATCCAACTGGAGAGCACCGGATCTCCGTACGACTTCGCCGGAGAACTGGAGCGCCTGGCGAAATCGCGGGAAGTAGACACCATCGAGAAGCACGTCCGCGAGCTGGCCAACCGCCGGAACCGGGTGCTGTACGCGACCGCCCAGGGGATTCCTGGCTTGCACCTGAAGCAGTCCCCGATTGAGGATCACCTCGCGTACTATCGAACCCATGTCTTCGCGCTTCTGCTCACCTTCCTGTTGATCGATCAGCACGCCACGAACCAGCTGTTCCCTCGTCAAGCTCTCCTTTCCTTTTTGCAACTTCTTTCGAAGCTGGACCGCCGCCTTCGCGCTCGACTTCGCTCCTGACAACAGCGCCGCCATTCTCAGAAACCCTCGAACACAACGCTGGCGATGCAGTTTACTCTCCGTGAGCCGATGGAACTCCTGCGCCCTCGTTTTGTGGGGCGCTGGAGACGATCCCAGCAGAAGGCGTGAACATTTCCGGCTCCTAGCGCCATAATACCTATGTGACGCCATCCGTGCGCCCACTGCGGGCGCACGGAAGCCACCCTCAATCAGAGCGGAGACTCCTACCCGGGGTCTCCGCTCTTTTCGTTTCGAAGGAGACATCGATGAAGGAGAACCATCAACCGCCGCGCTGGCGTATCGCCCTCGTGCGCGAAGGCGAGCCTCCGGCCTTTCCTGCAAAGACCATCCGGACGAGCGGGGACGTCATCCAAGCATTCCGCTTCCTCGAGGACCGCGACCGAGAAGAGTTCTGGGTCGCTGCACTCGACGGCAAGAACCGCGTCATCGGCACCCATTGCGCTTCGGTCGGAACTTTGACCGCGTCTCTCGTTCATCCGCGCGAGATCATGAAGTTCTTGATCTTGAGCTCCGCCGCAGCCGCGATCCTCGTGCACAACCACCCGAGCGGAGATCCCTCGCCGAGCGCCGAGGATCAGGCGATCACGCAACGCCTCGTGGACGTCACGAGCCTCCTGGGTGTTCGCATTCTCGATCACGTGATCATCGCGCATGAGCGCGGGTACAGCTTCAGCGACCAAGGACTCCTGCCGGCCGCAGGTGTTCTGTGTTGAACGGGCGCAACGGATGGGTGGACCGATGAGTGTCCGGAGACGCCCCGAGTTCAGGCACCTCGTCGCAGCATTCACCGGCCCCGCATCCGGACACTGGGGAGCTACGGATTACTTCAGCCGGTGGCTCGAGGCCTGCTGGAGCCTCCTGAACGCCGTCGTGGACCGCAACGGGTTTCGCGCGACGCTCGACACTTACTCCGTTGAGGAAGGGGCGGAGTTCGCCCGAATCTTCTTCGAGCGGTACATGCCCCTGGCCGAGGCCGCCGATTGGCAAGACGTTCTCGGGCCGATTTGGATGGACCTCTCGGGCGGCCGACAGGGACACGGCCAGACTTTCACGCCGTGGGAGGTCGCGTCGTGCATGGCTCAGGTGAGCGTGCATGATGCGCTGCCCGAGATCCGTCGACGCCACGAGCTCGGCGAGGTCTTCACCGTATGTGACCCGTGCTGTGGCTCCGGCGTCATGCTCCTCGCGTTCGCCGACGCCCTTCGCTCGGTCGCGGGCGGCACGCAGTATCACGACACGATCCGTTACTACGGCCAGGACATCGACCGCCGTTGCGTCTGGATGACCAGGATCCAGCTACGGGTGAACGGCCTCGATGCTCCGGGTCGCTCGTTGCGACTCGCATCCAGCTTTGTACCCGGCAAACGCGCCGTCGACGGGCCACGACTCTTCTCCCCGGTCGAGCCCATTCGGAGGGCCGGATGAGAACAGACCAGAGAGTCCGAACCGGCGGGGTCCGTCTGTTTTGCCCTGCGACGCCCGAGACGTATCTGGGCATCGCGTCCTACTACGACTGGACGGGCGGCGACGCGCTGCGCGTCGTACACATCGTAGCGCACTCACCACAGGCTGCGGTCGGACGCCTAGCCGACGAGATCTACGCCGCGTACGGCGTCAACCGGGCGGTGATCGAAGCACAGATGGATCTCGATGGCTTCGCGGACGAGGTCCCGGTGGTGATCCGCGACCTCGAGATCTACACCGACGGCGAGCTTCAAGAGCTGGACGTCATCGCGACGGCTGCAGCTCACGCCGAGACCAAACCGCGATGACGCCCTTCGATCCCGAGGCCGCAGCGCACGCCATGGTTTCGAACCGTGTTGCCGTGGCACATTCGTGCTGGCTACGTTGGGGAGCCAACGAGAGGTTGGAAGGCTGCCCCATTGGCGCCTTGTACTTCGCCGCTCATGGTGTGGTGGCCGACGCCGCCAAGATCATCGCATGGGCCAACGCGCTCGCTGAGAGTGCTGACTATGTCGCGGGTTTCGACGATGGGTTCCACGGGTTCGCGCCGTCCAAACCCCACACTGCAGACTACGCATCGGGGCTTCGCGATGGGCAGTCCACTCGCGTCATCGTCGAAGGGGACGGCGCTCGCCATTCCACACCGCGGCTGTTTCGTCCGGTCGAGTCGAGCGAACGGACGAAGCGAAGCCGCAGTTAACTCCTAGTATCGACGCATCGGGCGAAGCTTTGCCCGTTCACCGAACGCCCTGATTCGCGGGAGCAGGCCCCCGCGGATCGGGGCGTTCGTCGTTCAACTGCACGTTGCGGCGCGGCTGGCCTGCCCGCGCCATGGAGGTTTCTCCCATGTTCACTCGTTCGGCTCTGCTCGTTGGAAAGATCGTCATCTGCGCGGCTGCCGCTATCGTCTGGCAACGCTGGTCCGCGGAGGCCGGTCGCGAATGCTTCCGTAGCGTCGGAGATCTCGCGCGCGCCCTGAGCCCTGTCGACACGGCCACGGAGATCGCTGGCGAGGCATCGTCGAGCCTCGTGGCGACCGTGTGACTCGTCATCACGTCGGCACTGATGCCTCGCTCCTCGAGGTCGCACCTGCCGGCGAACCGCCAATTGGTCGCCGGCGGCAGCGCGGCGGCATGCATCGAGCAGCAGCCCGGCCGCAATTACCGGCGCTCGGTGTCTGTCCGACACCAGACGTCGTCACGGCTGCCGCACTGCGCCTGCTCGCGGCTGAGCAGGCGCTCGCCGACATGATTCGCGTATTTCATGCGGTCGCCGAGGTCGACCCGCATGCGCGGGCGTGGCTCGAACAATCCAACACGCTCAAGCGACGTACGCGGGCCGAGCTCACGGCACTCGGCTTCGGTCCCTCGGGCACCCTGGACGCAGAAGATCGCGTCGAGATCGCTGGTCGCGTCTACCGTCTTCCAGATCAGTTCGATGCGACTGTCAGGGATCTCTTGCACCTCACGCTGGCCACGACGGCCACCACAACCCGACAGGAGACTGTGACCATGCACACCACCACAACCGATCCCAACCCGGCGCTCAACGGATCGGCGGCGCCGGCCGAAGCGAGCGTCCTGAACCGCGCCCTCGCAGTCGCTCGCAATGCACTTCCCACATTGCGCCTGCCAACGCTTACGGAGGCGCTGGTCGGGGCCGCGCTGGTCGTCGTGCTCGGCGGCGTCTACGCGGCGTGCACGAGCGAGGTGCCAACAACCGACGTGTAGTGAGCCTCGGATACCGACGGGGGCGAGCTACGGCTCGTCCCCGTTTCGCTTTTCAGGAGGTCTCATGCCTCAAGACCAATCTTCCGCCCGTCGCGGCCGTCGTCGCGCCCAATCCGAACCCCTCACGCCCTGGCAGATCGTGGTCGGCGAGCTGAAGCTCGCCGGCATCGTGGCCACATCCGTCGTGGTCGTCGTGCTCGCACGACGGTGGATCACGGCGGTGCTCGGCACAGACATGCTCTCCGCAGAGATCCTCAGCGGAGGCGTTGTCGTGAGCGATCTGATCGACAGGGTCGAACCTCGCGTCTTTCAGGAGACTCATGCTCGCCCTCCCCGGCCCCGTTCCGGTCCAGCCACCGACTCCTCCAAGTGACCTCGGAGTGATCGGCCGGGCCTTGCAAGCTCCATCGCTCCGCGTCTTCGCGCGGGACACACTCACGGTGATTGGTCGCGAGGCGCTTTTCGGCGCTGACGTATTCATCAAGGTGTTCGCCTCGATTCTCGTCATGCGCGCGATTACGCATGCCGCGCAGCAATGGTGGGGAAGCCCCGAGGCGTGGAATCGGTCCGAAGAGCTCCTCGAGAGTTTCGTCGGAAAGAAGCGGGCGGAACCCGAGCTACCAACCCACCCGCAGCTCGTGCTCGAGCACATGGGCTACCGCTTCTACAAACACAACGCGATCTACCAGGGGCAACCAATGGGCCCCTGCCCGCTCCGCGTCGTCGAACCATGCTTTCGCTGCGAATGGTTCGTGCGCGGGAACGACGGCCGTCCCTACTGCGCCGCGATATCCAAGCTCGCGACCGCCAAGCACGAGGCGTACGGACGGCTCGACATCTTCGAGATCCGTGACCTCCTACGTCAGGAGAAGGCTGCCGGCGCAGCATCACCCTGATCTGCTGCCTTCCTAAGTCACCCACACGAGGCCCCCGTCGGAACAGCGACGGGGGCCTTCGCTTCTTCAAGTTTCGACGACCCGAATTCAACCGACGCGAAAGGACCAAATCGATGGCCAAGCCTCTCAACCTGACCGGCCCGTACCGCAACGAGCTCGCAGAGCTCGCGGATGTGGCATCCCATCTCGCCGCCGGCAACGGCGGCCCGAGTCGTTACCGAAAGCCCGCCAGCGGAATGAGCGCCCTTCCTGACTACGGTCGCGCCGACCTCAACGTCGTCTGCATGGAGGTGCCACATCGACCCATGGCGGCTTTGTTGGTCGCGGCTCTGATGCTCTACGGCCTGCACTTCCAAGACGACCTGGAGCGCATGGGGATTCACGAGATCTCGGTCGAGGTCTTCGAAGCGCTGCAGCGAGAATTCGGTCGTGCTTCATCGGTCGCTTTCGATGCAGGCAACCGTCTGGCGCTGTCGAGCGCCCCACGCGGCACCCTCACCGCAGCTCTCGCGCAGCCGGCCCATGGGACGACGGTGAGAACGATCACCTTTGCCGATCAGCATCCAAGATCGGCTGGCGCTCTTCGCGCGCCTACTTCCTCCGTCTCATTGCCGGCCAGTTTCGGCCTGCCCGCCCTACCCCCGAAACGATGATCGACTGACGCCGCGCCGCGACCATCAATCTAGGCCGGGACGACGTCGAAATGCTTGAGAATCGTCCCCAGGTCCGAGGTCTCCAACCGAAGGTTGGGCTGGCACGATTTGATGTGGACGAGAAGCTCCGCTGCCTCGGGATTCCCGATACGCCGCACCTCGGAAAAGACCGTCTTCTTGCAGCTTCGACAGCGTACGCGAAAACACGAACCTGACGGGACCCGACCAGCCATGCTCCCCCCGAACGATCCTGTGAGATCGGGGGGAGCTATGAGCCATCGCCGATCCGGTCAATCGTATAGACCCACTCTGCTATTCGTGTAGGCCTACGATTAGCTGCCTGGTCACGCTCGCTTTCGCATGGGCGGAACCGGTGTCCGGAACTCGTAGTCCTGGACCTGCCACACTGTTGCCGTCGTCCAATGCCTGCCTCTGGAAGTCTTGAGACCCATTTCGTTCAGCTTGCGCGCGATCTCAGGGTTCTTCACTCCTTCAGCCGCCCACTGCTTGATGAGCGCGTGCGCATGGCGCGCCAAGTGTGCTTCGCCGCGCGTTGGCTCCGAACCATCTGCCCAGACGATCGCGAAGGAGATGGTTTCGCGGGTCACATTGGTAATAGACACCTTCTCGACCAACAGCCGGATGATCTCTTTGCGATCGCGATGCGCCGTGGTGTCGGCGTAGAACAACGCCGGCAGATCGCGGCACAGCTCGATAAGCTCTCCGAACGTCTGGTCCGTGAAAAACTCGTCCTCGCCTGACGCGGTCGCCTTGGCGGCCTCGAGGCGCTTGAGATCACCGAGCGCCTTGTCGAGCTCCGCCTCCAGATGCTCGGAGAGATGGCGCAGGGACGGGTTCACGTTGTCGAACTTAGCCGTCAGCTCGTCGACACGTCGACGCGCGTGAGCGACCACGAGCGCATCGCCCGCGTCCCGACGCAGCGATTCGGATCGAGCCGCCTCCCACTCGCTTCTAACCGTAACTAGCTCGGGCTCCGCCAAGCGCGCGAACACCGCTTGCGCGACGGCTCGATCCAGCTGCCTTCCCGCAGGGGTCCAGCATTGGCTGCCACCAGCCTCGTAGTCTCCATGACAATGGTAGATGTGCGCGCGCTCTCGGCCATCGCTCCGAAGTCCACGGTAGTCTACCGACATCGCTCGACCGTCATGCCTCGCACAGCGGATGATGCCCTGAAGAAGCGAAGCACCCGGACCAAGCTGACGTCTGTTCTTCGCCGGGCGGTTCGCGGCGAGGATCGCAGCGATCTCCTCCGCCTCCCTAGCCGAGATGTACGCAGGGTGATGATTCGGGATTCGGATCTGTTCATCCGGTGTCGCCGTCCGGATCCGGAAGTGGCCTCGTCGATCCCGCCCACGTGCTTCGTCGACCACCCTCCGTCGAAAAATGTAGTGACCGTCGTAGACACCGTTACTCACGAATCCCAACACGGCTCGCACTGTGGGCGGTCGCCACTGCACTTCGCGTCCCGTTCTTCGTCGAGGAAGACGCCGCCCGTTGGCGATAAGTCTTCGGACCGTCCGAGCCGACGAACGCTCCTCGAGGAACACCCGAAACACCTCCTGCACGCCCGCCTGCACGTCCTGATCGGGATCGAGCTCCCAAGACCCGTCCTTGCGAGCCACGTAGCCCGTCGGCGGGGCCGAAACGGCCTTCCCACCCGCGATCTTCCCCAACTTCCCCTTCTCGAACACGGCACGACGCCTTCGGTTCTCGAACTCATCCACCAATGCGATGATACTCGACCCGAAGGCGTCGCTGTCGTCTCCCACCTGTACCACCCGCCCGTTCAAGACCAACAAAGCCCGATGGATCCGACAAAGACTCAAGAAGTTGATCCACTCGACCGCGTTTCGCGCGAGTCGCGACTGATCCGATGCGAAGACGATCCGGAGACGGCCCTGCCTGATGTCTTCCAGCATTCGCAGAAACCCCGGCCTGTGAGCCGCCGCAGTTCCGCTGAGCCCAGCATCCACGTAGCTCTGGATCTGATCAGCGGCCCACCCCCAAGCGAGCGCCCAGCGCTCCTGCCCGCGCTGGTATTCCATGCTGCCTGTATTCGTTTTTGTCTGATGGTCACTCGACTGCCGCCGATAAATCCCCGCCATTCCCGCCAGATGATACGCGGTCACTTCCCTTGGTCTTTCGGTCAGCATCGTCCCGTCCCTTCTGAGTTAGTCGTCTGATCGCCAGCCGAACCCACAAACGGTCCAGCATTGAGCCGCCCGGGCCATCCTCGAGTTGCCTGCGAACAGCCCGCCTTGATCCGCAATGCGCCATGCAAACGCCCTCCGATGCGAGATCATGAAGTGTCGCATCCTAGACGTAGCATGTCGTTTTTCGGTGCTAGCTGCGCACTTTCACGATGCACCGCTCCCTGTTTCGTCGGGGCGTCTCGCTTGGCGGTCGCGGAGAACTCGCAGCAAACGAAGCAACGAGGATAACGAGCGTAGCTTCCGCATGAGACGCTCTTGAGTCTCGGAGTCGACCTGACACGCTCGGCTCGTGTGCTGCGTCATCAGCGGTTGCCCTCGGGCCCTGACGACGCCCTGGCGAGAAGACCGCGCAATCCGCACTTCGGAACCAAGACTCGACGTCCGATCTTGATCGAAGGGATCTCGCCTCTCTGAATCGCCTCGTACGTCGCGTTCCGACCGAGACGGAGGAAGCGTGCTGCCTCCGCTACCGTCAGCACGTCTGGAAGAGCACCCAGGCCGATGGGGTCATTTGGGTCTGTTCGATGGTCCGGCATGGGCTGCGCTGTACACGCAGATTTGTCTTGCTCACAGACTAGACATGCACTAGACACGGCGCGTGCAAGAGGCCGCCTTCGAGGCACCGGCAGCGCAGTGGGTTCGATTCTCGAGCTACCGAATCGTGAACGGCTACATCCGACCGGCCAAGGATGCGCATCTCGAGCAGTACGCGCCTTGGGCGCTGTATCGGCGAACGGCCGCATCGGATGAAATCGCCGAAGCACCGCACCGTGCGCTACTCGAACTGATCCCGACGCTCGATCGCCTGACCATCCCGGATAGTACTCAGGAGCTGATCGTCGACTGGTGCCGGCGGTACGGCCTACTAGGGATCCTTCATCAGGAGACGCACATGGCGGTTCTCGCACCTCGGTGGCGCGAGTCCATGCCTGGAATGCGCGTCCATAACGAGACCAAAGCGCGCCCTGTTCAACCGGTCGCGCGTCGCTTGATTCGACACGTCCGCGGCTGGGACGACCGTTCGGAGATTGGCTCCCGCCTGTACACCTCCGATCATCTGGATGATGGCGAGCTCGTCAGGCAAGGCCAACAGCTTCCTGCCAAGTGGCAGGAGCACGGATGGGATCAACCGTGGTCGCTCCGTCGCGCAACAACCGGCGAATGGTTGCGTCAGCCCCTAGCGCCAACTTGGGGACGGTTTTTTCCCGACGTGCCCGAGGCGGAACGCGAGACGCATGACTACCCCGCTCCTGGGTCTCCAGAGTTCTGGCGACTCTACGCTGAACCGGTCGAGGAGTTCCTTCACGCTGCAGCTACGCTGCACCGAGCGCTGAACGCGTTCCAGATGCTGACCTCTGGCCCGACGGAGGACGAGCCCAGAGTCGACCCCACATCGGCGTACCAAGCGGTTGCACATCTCGACTCGTTGTTCAGCGGCGTGAATCCGGTCCTGCACTTCGCCTCCGACGGCACTGCCCACTTGCAGTGGAACAGCGCCTCGCTTCTTGGCTCGATCGCCATGATGGCGGTGCAAGATCTCCTTGCTGGAAGCAGGATGCTCGTGTGCGCCAACACGCCGTGTGGCGAGCTTTTCCTCGCCCACAAGTACCAAGCGAAATTCTGCTCGGACCGCTGCCGACGGACCGCCCAGAAGCGCGCATACCGACAACGTCTCGCACCGCCAGCCACTGAGAGGAAGGTCAGCGCGCCGAGCGACACACCAAAGACTGCAAGCCGCCGAAAGGATCGCCGTGACGGGAAGCATCCGCGAACAAGGTAAGCAGTCGTGGGAGATCCGGCTGTATCTCGGCAGAGATGCGACCGGACGGAAGCAGTACAAGTCCCACACGGTCAGGGGCAGCAAACGAGATGCACAGAGAGAGCTCACCAAGCTCCTGAACAGCGTCCATGAGGGCCAGTACGTCGCCCCCGTCCGCCTCACGGTTTCCGAGTTCCTCGAAAAGTGGCTCTTGGATTATGCGAAGCCCAAAGTCGCCGCCAAGACCTTCGAACGCTACGCCGAGCTGCTTCGACTCCATGTAAGCCCCCTGATCGGTGCCCACGTCCTGTCGAAGCTCGAACCGCTCCACATCCAGCACGCGTACTCCAAGCTCCTCCAAAGCGGCCGGCGCGATGGCAAGGGAGGACTGTCACCGCAGACCGTCACCCACTGCCATCGCGTGCTCCGGAAAGCCCTTAAGCACGCCGTAAAGTGGCAGCTGCTAGCGCGCAACCCTGCGGAGGCAGCCGATCCGCCGCGCGTGGAGCATCGAGAGATGACCACGCTCGACGAGAAGGAAGTTGTTTCGCTGCTCAAGGCCGTACGCGGCACCAGACTCGAGCTGCCCGTTGTCCTCGCCGTAACAACCGGTCTCCGTCGAGGAGAGATGCTCGGCCTACGTTGGCGAGACATCGACTTCGACAGGAACCTGTTGGCGGTTCGCCAGTCTGTCGAACAAACGAGAAGCGGCCTCGCCTTCAAGGAGCCGAAAACGAGGCGCGGGAAGCGGGTCGTCGCTCTACCGAACGTCACGGTCGAGGCTCTACGGCGACATCGAACGGACCAAGGCAAGCGGCGACTGCAGCTAGGAGCTGCGTACGAAGATCACGGACTCGTGTTGACGCGGCTGGACGGCCGACCCGTCGCTCCGGCGGAGATCTCCAAGGACTTCGCCCGGCTCGTGTCCAAAAAGAACATCCGCCGCATCTCTCTCCACAACCTACGCCACACTCACGCAACACTTCTGCTGCGCGCGAACGTGCATCCCAAGGTCGTCAGCGAACGTCTCGGTCACGCAACCATCGGGATCACGCTCGACACCTACTCGCACGTCTTACCCGACATGCAGGAGACGGCGGCAAAGAAGCTGGATGCAGCACTCAAGGGCACCCTTTAGCCCCGTTGCGCATCCTGCCGATTCAGGAGATCGGGCTCCCCCAACTCCAACCCGCCTACCACGGGGCTTGCGGTACGCTGCCGAAGTACGTAGCTAGCGCCGGATGCCCGCCGGCCTCGAATCGCTCAGCGATACTAAGATCGCCAGCTGGATCATCGTCGCCTACAAGACGATGCGGGCGTACGACCTTGAGGATCCGGCGCTTGATCCTTTCGACAGCCTGATACTAGCAGCCAAAGCCAGCGAGCTCTTGTCCGGAGTTCGGAGCCTCGGCCAAGTCTCGGCGTCCAAGTTCGACATCCATCGCAGGTTGGCGAGACTGCGGCCGCGCGATGCCCAATCCGTCCTCGCGTGCCTCCAAACGGTGGGGGCTGTGGACGTTCACCGAGATCCATCGGACCCGTCCAAGATCGTCTCCGTTACCTCGCTGTCCAGCTCTACAAAGGCTGTCCTCGGCCATACGGCCAGTGTCTTCGCCGCCCATGACCCGACTCCGGTTGCTTGTGCACTGATCGCGGCACTCGAAATCACGTCCTTGCTACCAGTGCCGACCCAGTCAGTCCTACAGAAGCTTGGTGAGCAGGGCTTTAGCGAAGAAGTCTCGAGAGCTGCGCTTCAAGCGCTATTGGACTTCGAGCTCTTGAGCGAAACTAACGAGACCGAACAGGGACACCCCCTACTCCACAATCCGACGCTTTTCACAACGAATCCCGCCCTCTCCCATAGGGCACTCACCGCTCTTCCGAGCGATCAGCAGGCACGCGTCGTTCGCATCCTGGAGGAGGTCCGCGACAGACCTGGCGCTCCGCTCGCGAACACTCACCCGAAGCAACTCATCGAATTCTTGGTAAAACTTGGCCTCCTGGATCTTTCCGGAATACGAGTTCGCGGTGGCTCAACGGAGCGTCTTTTCCCAACGGCACCCTTCATCTGGGGACCAATCTCTCCACCCTCAGATGCGACACAGTTTGAGACCGACTTGCTGGACGACGCAAAGCTCTTGCTCAACTCGCTCCGGTACGGGCAGCATTTTTCGGGATCGGGCCGAGGTCGAATTCGCGATCCACAGGTCCTCGTTCGAGCACTACTCGAGCGAGACTCCATAGGGCCAGCGACCGCGATCGGCGAGGACTACCCGCTACCACTGGCAAGGGGAATCGTGCACTTGACTGAATCTCGCCTTCGACCTGGCCGGTTCTACATGGAGCTCCGCAAAAGAGACGTCGCCACCGCCGTATCCAACGTACTCGATGGAGTACCGGTCACAACGTCACCAACCGGTACAAGTACTGAAGTCGCTTGCCCGGCCGGGATGTATAGGTCCCCGGAACAAGTTCGCGTCGGCCACCAACTCCCGGCAAGCCTCCAAGAGGCTCGCGACGCGCTCGCCTTCGAACTCCGCACACTCGGACGGCGCCCGTGACCCGGCGTAGACTGCCCACACGAAAACCGACGTTCGTGCCTCAGCGAACGGATGCCACCACATCTCGTGGAAGTGATCGAGAGCTCAAGGCTCCCGCAATCCAGCTTGGAGACCCGCTAGAATATCGCGTATGCCGCCTCTTCTCTTATCTTGGTTTCTTCTCCCGCCGAGGTCGGGAGCTATACACAACTGGGCGTCTCGAAACCGCCACCGATTTAGATGTCCTCGGAATTCGCTACGCTGAGCCGTTCCGTCGGGAGGTTCAGATCGCAGAATGCAAGTCCCGAGGTAGCCGCCCGCTGGATAGGATTTTCTGGCTTGGTGGCGTTCGGCAGTACGTGGGAGCACATCGGGCTTTCTTGGTGAGGCAGCCCACACGCTGGACCATTAAGGATTTCGCGCGCAAAGCCGGGGTAGAGGTACTGGACCTACCGCGAATCGATGAGCTTGAACGAACCTCGACTATCATCGAATCGTTCTGGCCTGGCGTCTCAGACCGAGCCTTCGCGGAATCCCATCTTCAGGAATGGAATCAAGCCCTTCGCCGAAGCTCACCAGAACTGACAGAGCTGTACCTAGTTCTACAGGGCGAGGTCCGCTTCGATAACCCATTCGGGGGGCTCAACTACCTGCTCTTCCATGCGCGGACACTCACACGAGTACTGCGTGAAGGGCGCCACGAATCCGAGATCTTCGCGAAGATGCTTCTCGTTGAGACCGTCTCGCAGCTTGCCGTCTTTATCATGCGAGTGGCCGAAGGCGCCTTTGGATTCACGCCCGACGATCGACACGGACTTGTGGAGCGGGGAATGCGATACGGCCACATGGAGCCGGCACTTGCAGATCGAATACTGAATAGTGCTCATCGTCTCGCATCCGAGATCGTAGAACATCACATCGGACAGAGGGTGCAGATCGATCGATCCCTCTTCGAGATGCCGACGTCTCCGTATCAAAGCCAGATAGATCGTCTTGTTGAATCTTTGATTGCACGGCCGCGAGAGGCATTGAGTCTCGCGCCGATAACGGACCTACTCCTGTCGGAGGTGTACCTCAAGAACCGACCCGACTCGCGAGCCAAGTTGCACACTATGTGGAGCTTTCCTGATACGGAGCGACGCGAACAACTCGTTGTGTCCTTTCTTAGTGTCCTTCAAGAGATTGAGGCACTACCGCCCGACGTGCTGCAGGCGCTAGAGGCAACCGGTATTGCGGTATCAGCTTTAGGTCGCACGACCCCTACAGAAGTACAGAGCCTCGGCCCCCTTTTCCAGACATAGGCAACGACCCATCCTGGCGCTTGAATTCGTCCCACCTGGCTGGCCTGCTGCCCTCCCGAACCTTGGCGTTCCAGATGTTGCGGGGCGATCGCAGTGCCTTCTCTGGCGGCTCCGCCATCTCGTAGGTGCGTCCGGCCGAGAACATTAGTCCTCCTCGTCCCTTGATATTAGGAGATCGCCCAGTGCGATGGCGCCGCTACGCAGGGGCGCGTTTTCGGCATAGGCTTCCCAATAGATCGGGCTCGAAGGATCCGGCCAGTTCTTGGCCTCGAGCGGAGGCGAAAGCGTGAGCGACCACTCGCGCGCCCAAGAGTGGGCAGTAGGGGTTCGTACCAGGAGGACCCGTAGCGGCTTCCTCCAAACGGATCAGAATGAACGAGATCACGGCGCGTGTTGTCCATCCACCATGCCCGAGACGGTTTACCCTCAATCGATTCCGCTGCCTGGTTGTACCTCATTGGCTTCGAGAGCAGCCTTTCCCCGAACGCCACTTTGACGTTCACGTATTGTGCGAGCACGAGCCCCGTATTGTCGGCGCGGGCCACCAGCTCAAGGACCCGCCTAGGCGTCTCGCGATGTCCACCAGCGGGAATTGGGCTGGTCGCTTCTGTGTGGCGGCTGATCCAGAGAGAGACGTCTACCATTGGATCACGCCGCCGTCCGAAGATGTCCTGAACAAGCCGGTGAGGGAGAGGCCGGGACTTCCCTGCTATACGTCCGTACTATTTGTTGTCATGAGCTTGATGGGGCGCTTGGACGCTGTCCGCGAGGGCGATCACGAAGACTGCACAGCAGGATGCAATCTGTGAGTCGGGAGCCTGCCCCGTGATCGCGTACACGTTGAAGCCGGCGAGCGGCGGATCGACAAGATGCGGTATCACGTCTTCAAGCCACTCGCGAGTGTTCGGCTTCATCAGGGCAAGTCCCACGCCACCGTCGTCCACGTAGGCGGCTGCGATGGATCCGCAGGATTCTGCAAGCCGATGACGAGGATACCACCGCCAGTGTTCGCGAGGGCGGAGATGGCGGGAGAAAGTACGTTGCGCAGCCTGTCGCCGCCAACAGCCGCGCCATCCGCTTCAAGGGTTTTCCGGCCCTTGATTTCCAACCAGTCGAATTCTCCGACCGGAAGGCGCAGCAGATCACTTTCGTCCAACTCCCGCGGATCACGCATCCCTCACGCCCTCAGCCCTTGGCCGCAGCCGTAGGTATCGGGCTCCTGGGACACGTTCCGATGCTCCTACTGCTTTAGGCCCATTCTGGCCATTTCCCGCGCAAGCGACGACATGCGGATCTCGCCGCTCTGGGGGTCAATGGCGAGGAATTGCGGTTCGATCAGCGGGTACCGCCGCGGATCGTGAGACATGACGAAGGTCCCATCGCAGACGCCGAGCACCCGGACGTGGACGGCGATCGCGTCCGCGATCCCGAACAGTATCGCAATGTGAGAGGTCGTGTCGCTTCCCCAGGAGGACGTTCCCATCTCAGCCGAACCATTCAGTCGGAACGCCGACACTGGCTCCTCCGTTCGCTTGAGGCACGCCCGGATAGTGCGCGCCGTCGGGTCGTCAAGATACTCCGGACCGAGCCACTCCGTCGCCAGCTCGTAAGCGATCTTCAGAAGTCCGCGCGCCTGGACATCGGCATCAATGGAGATCGATACCTGAATCTCAGGCGTTGCCGATTGGACTCTGGCGTGCGCGAGTATTTCCTCGCGGGCAAGCTCCGGCCGCTGGCGCCGTCGTAGTATCGTATTGACGACATCGGGGATCTCATCCCGCTCCGAAGCGTCGAACGCCATCCGGATGTGCTCGGAGCCGTCCGGGCGAATGCCAGACCGCTCGACGCTTCTGACAATGTGAGGCTGCACGACGCCATCTGCATTGATCGTCGTGCGGATCTTCTGCCGCGGATCGCCCGCTATCGTGCCCTCGGCGAAGGGATTGGGGATCGCTCCGGTCTTGCCCCCGATGCCGAGAAGCGCCCGCTGCGCCTGCAGGTGCCACAGATTGACGAAGCGCCCGTCTACCGCGTGACCCAGCGTCGAATTGCACGGGATGCAGACGCTCCAGATGACCAGCGTGCCTCCCACGGCTTCGGGGTACACGTGCTCCGGGTGGAATTGATCGTGAGTCTTGGTCTTGAGGCAGAAGATGCATCGTCGAGGCAATCGATTGTCCATACAACCCTCGGTGACTGGTTGAGACAGTTCCAGCGTTGAGAGGCTCTCAGTCGCCAGCGCATCCTGGCAACCGTCCTTTGACCTCGAATAGTGCCACGGAGCCGAAATCCTTAAGTTCGCGTGGACCGATCGGGTCGATCTCATATCCTTCGGCCGCGGCCGCGACTGCCGGTGAGGCCACGATCCTATCGCTCTCCATGTTCTTCAGAATTCGCGCCGCCCGGTTGACGGAAAGACCATGGAGGTCGTCATCCTCGGGCAGCAGGTCTCCCAGATCGAGAGCGATGCGGATGGGTACCGGCTCATCCGGAAATTGCTTGTTGAGCTGCGCGAGACCGTCGAGAATGCCTAGCGCCGCCTCCATCGATCCGTGGATCATGGGAAAAACCGCGTAGACGCCGTCTCCGGTCCGGTTCACTATTCGGCCACCATTCGTCTGGACGTTGAGCTTGATGACCTGATCGTGACGCTTCAGGATCTTTCGTGCCCCGGCGCTGCCTTTCGACAAGGCGAGCGCCGTCGATCCCACGACGTCGGTGAACATCACGACGTAGAGTCCGCGAGGGGGAGCCTCAACGGGCAGCGCTGCTGACGGAGCCTCGGCGGGTCGTGCCACGGGCGGCGCCTCAAGGGGTCGCGCCACGAACGCTTTTGTCGCGCCGGTGCAATGCAGCGCGTATCCGCCGTACGGCCCGCCGCCCAGATGGCGGATCTCTCGGACATGCTGGTTCTGAACCAGATAGGCAACGGCGGGATTGATGCGGCGGGGCGGCCAGCCGAGAGACGATGCGAGGGCCGCTACGTCGACGAAGCCGGTCCGGTTGTCGGCGGCAACGAGCGCGCGAGCGACCTGCTTCGCGTCCGCCATCGGACTCCTGCCATGGACATCCTCATCCGCCCACCAGAACAACGCCGGCAGCGGGGCGAGCGCGTGGAATGCCAGGCGATGGTTTGCGTCGTCCGAGACGACCACGAAGGCTTGCTGCTGAAGCTCGGCTACCGCCGCCTCGAGCGTGTCATCGTTGATTTGCAGGTCGCGGATCAGGTCATCGACTTCGACCCAGGGATCGCGTTCCAGCCCCGCCTTCGATTCAGCGCTCAGAAATCTCGCGATGCGCACAGCGGCATCCGAGAAGTCGATCGCGTCCTGCGGTCCCGGCCTCGCGCCGTCAGGCATTGGCCCATCGTCCCGCGATCTCCTCGCAGGCGGCTTCCAAGTCCTTCATGCGCTGCTTGATCGCGGCGGGGGCTGTGTGGATCTTGCCCGCGAAGACATCGATGAAGATGCAGCGCTGCCGCTGCGGTTCGGTTTGGTAGGCGAGCTCGACGAACTGCCGAAGAACCGTCGTGACGAATGCGCCGGCGGCGTCGGTCAAGGGGACCCCTTTGACAAAGTAAAGATTGATGGCTCCGATGACGCGGCCGTCCTTGTCGCCGCGGAGCAGTAGATCGGGCCGGACGACCACGCGAACCCCGCCGATCGGCATCGCGGTCCGGTCTTGCGAGGACCGCTCGATTCTGACGTCGGTGAAATCGGGCAAAGGAAGCTTCAGCGCCCGATGGAGCGCTGTAACGTTGAGCGGAATTTCCCGTTCTTGCCACGCGGTCCGCGGACTCTGATGCGCAAGCGCCTCGATCATCCGATGTAGAATCCCGGGGTCCTGGCTCGCGATGTACGAAGCGACGGCCGTCCGGGCGTGCTTACAGTGAAGCGTCTTAACTTCAGGCGGCTCCCGCTGGTCTCGGATGATGCTGCGCCGCCGGCTTGCGGAGGCGCTCATGTACTCTGCCAGCTTCGAGATCGAGATCCGCGGATGGCGACGCGGCTGCCGACCCCCCGCAGCGTAGGCGACTTCCCCCATGGCTTGGTCCCTCCTGTCTTTAGGGAGAGGGGGGTGCGCCCCGTCTCGGGATTTCCACCGCCACCGCGCCGCACCGAGCTAACCCGAGTGGCATCTCCGCCGCCAAGATCGGCACGGTTCCGCCCATGTCAATACGGCGGTCCCATAGCACCGGACCACGCGTCGCCGCTTAGCAAACGGATCTAGGGCAGACCCTATCAAGCGGCAGTTGGGAATCAGCCGCGCGGCCGTGCGGCCGGGCTTCCGGACCGTGACGACCTCAATGCATTCCACGAGTTTCGGCCGCTCGAAGCTCCGGCGATCGGTCGGACCGGAGACCAGCTCGGCGAGGCGTTTCTATATCGACGCGTCATCCACCGTGCGACATACGAGCGCTGCGCGACAAGCTCGCCGAGGAGACCACGCTCGCACAGATGGCGGTCAAACGAGGCCCGTCTCGACGAGCTCGGCGTCAAAGGCCGTCCTCGCGTTCGCCGAGCCCCTCCTAGCGAACGTCATCCGCATGTGGACCGAGGCGTCGCTCGAGCAGAAACAGCGCCTGCGGAGCCTGCTTTTCTCCTCGGGCGTGACCTACGGGGCCCACGGATTTGGAACCGCGGAAACGTCCTCGATCTTCACGATGTTGGACGTGCTAGCGGCGCGAAACCCGGCAGAAGTGTTCCCGACGGTATTGGAACCCGCCGGATGGGGAGAAGATGGGGAAGTATCCAGAGAGGCTCGACAAAGGTCCAGCAACGACAAGTCCAACATGTTGAAAATTCGAGCGGAGGGGGTGGGATTCGAACCCACGAGGGCTTGCGCCCTGCCGGTTTTCAAGACCGGTGCCTTCAACCGCTCGGCCACCCCTCCGTGCGGCGGACCCTAGCCGATCTCGGCCGGACGCGCACCCGCGCGGCGTGGTCGGCTGCGACGGTGCGCGACTGCGACAGCCAGCCCGTCAGGCCGCCGTCGCGCGCCGCGCATCCGCGCGGCACAGATCGCAGCTCGGGCTCGGCGCGACCGGAAGCGCCTTACCCTTTGCGTCGCGCGGCCCGAGCCAATACGCGAGCCGCGCTTTCAGCGCGCTGTAGTCGCTGATCGGCTTCGCGATGAATTCCTGGAAGCCCGCGCGCATCGCGGTCGCTTCGGCGTTCGGGCTCGCGTCGACGCTGAGCGCGACGATCGGCA
>Ga0268299_1000942_pt1 | contig 67416 bp, 53 predicted proteins | sample NOBtaG_FD_193484 | JGI IMG/M metagenome (GOLD analysis project Ga0268299, IMG submission 193484) | Activated sludge microbial communities from bioreactor in Nijmegen, Gelderland, Netherland - NOB reactor | ecosystem: Engineered > Bioreactor > Aerobic > Activated sludge | place: Netherlands...
CGGGGGTGCTGCTCCTGCTCTCCCTGCTCGGCTACGAGGGGTATGTCAATGGCTGGCTGTGGGACAACCTCGGCCTCAAGTACCAGACCTATCTGCCGATCTGGGCCGCCCTCATCCTGCTGCTCCTGCCGCTGATCGTGCTGCTGCTGTACTTCCTCAAGATGCGCCGCAAGCCGCTCGAGGTGCCGAGCACGTTCCTGTGGCGCAAGAGCATCGAAGACCTCCAAGTCAACACGTTCTTCCAGTGGTTGCGCAACAACGTCCTGCTCCTGCTCCAGCTCCTCATCATCCTCGTGTTGATTTACACCGCCCTGGCGTTGCAATCGCAGGCATCGGTGACGGCGGGCAAGTACTTCATCCTGCTCATCGACAACTCAGCGAGCATGAACACGCGCGACGTCGGCGAGGGCGACGGCCGGATCACCCGGCTCGAGCAGGCGAAGCGCGAGGCCCTCGCCATCATCGACGCCCACCGCGAGGGCGACGTCGGCATGGTCATCGAGTTCAACTCCGAGCCCCGGCCGCGCCAGGAATACACCGACGACCGCAGCCTGCTCCGCCTTGCCGTGCAACGCATCCAGCCGACGAACCGCACCACCCGCATCGACGATGCCCTCGTCCAGGCGGAGAGCCTCGCCAACCTGCGCACCTCGACCGAGAACCTGTCCGTCGCCCCGCGCGACGTCGAGCCGGGCCAGGCGCGCCAGTACGTCGTCACCGACGGCATCAAGGCCGACGTCCACCTCTTCACCGACGGCGGCTTCACCGACGGCGGCACCTTCGCGGCCGGGAACCTGTCGCTGCTCTACCACCAGGTCGGGACGCCCGGGGCGGACGCGGTCGATAACGTCGGCATCGTCGATTTCAACGCCTCGCGCGACCCGGGCTCGCCGACCTTGCGCGTCTTCCTCCGCGTGCGGAACTTCCGCAAATCGCCGCTCGTGTGCAAGGTCGAGGTCGAGGCCCGCGCCCAGGGCCAGGGCGAGCTGATCCTCCGCGCCCGCGAGCTGAACCTGAAGGGCCGCGTCGTCGTCGCGGCCGACGCGAAGGCGGGTACGTCGGCGGAGGACAACCCCGGCGAGGCGGTCGCCAGCTTCGACCTCGACCTCGACCCGACCGTGCCGGCGACGCTGCACGCCCGGCTGCGCCACGGCAGCGACACCTTCCCGACCGACGACGAGGCGTGGCTCGCCGTCAACCCGCTGCGGCAGGCGCGCGTCCTGATCGTCACGCCGGGCAACCCGGTCCTGAGCTACTTCTTCGACAACGAGGCGACCCGCAAGGTCGCCCGGGTCGAGTACCTCAAGCCGGACGACCTCACGACGGACGCCTACGCCCGCCCGGCTCGCAACGGGGCGTACGACCTCGTCCTCTTCGACCGCTGCGCCCCGCCCGACGAGGACCGGATGCCGCTGGCGAACACGTTCTTCGTCGGCGACGTGCCGCCGCCGTGGAAGCGGGCCGACCTGCCCGACCTCAAGGGCGTCAGCATCCGCAACCCGACCAGCCCGCACGAGATCATGCACGGCCTGACCGAACTCGACGAGATCCCGTTCACCGGGGCGTTCCGCTTCGAGCTCGACCCGCGCAAAAACCCGGACGTGCCGCCGCGCACCGCCCGGTTGCTCGAAACGGACGGCGACACGGCGGTGCTGTTCCTGCTCGAACGGCGGGCGTTCCGCGACCTGGTCCTCGCGTTCCCGATCGTGAACGTCAAGCCGGACGGGGCGATGGAGTGGTTCACGCTCTGGCCGATCCGGCCGAAGTTCCCGCTGTTCCTGCGGAACGTCCTACTCCAGATGGGCAACGTCCGCGAGGAGCCGGCCGACGACCTGGTCAAGCCGGGCGAGGTGATGACGCTCCGGCCGGACGCCGCCGTCGACACGGTCGAGGTCTGGCGGCCTGGCGCGGAGGTCGGCACGCCGATCGAGCGGTCCGCGCAGGGCGAATTCAGCTTCAAGGGCACCGAGGAGCAGGGCCTGTACCACGCCGAGTGGACCGGCGGCGGTCGCGGCTTCGCCGTCAACCTGCTCGACGAGGTCGAGAGCAACGTCCAGCCGCGCGACGCGGTGCGGATCGGCGAGCAGGAACTCGGTGCCGAGAGCAAGGTCGGCAAGCCGCGCGAGCTGTGGAAGTGGGCCGCCCTCGCGGCCCTGGTGCTGCTGCTCGTCGAGTGGGCGTTCTACCATCGGCGGATCTTGCACTGACCACCGGACACGATCGGAGCCCGCAGCGCAAACAAGGGTCTTGTCTCTCCGAAAGACGAACCCTTGCTTGCGCGTCGGGCTCCGGATCAGACCAGGCAGCGCCGCGGCGCTCGCGTCTCCAGCCACGGATCGACGTCCGCCTGCCAGGCGTCCAGGCCGAGTAGCCGGACGCCCCAGGCGAGGGCCCGCTTCCGCCACTGCCGCCACGCCTCGGCGTTCAACCCGACGATGCCCCGCAGGCCGTTGAGCAGGGCGACGACCCGCTCGTCGGTCGGGTTCTTACCGCTCGCCTCCAGCCCGGCGGCGAGCGTGGCCCAGATCGTGGCGAGCTTCGGCCAGCCGGCCTGGACGACCCGGTCGGCATCGACCTCCGACCACGGCTGCTGCTCCGCAGCCCTGCCGGTCCGCGTCTCGCCCCAGACGGCGAGCGCCTTGCGCGACCGCTTCAGCCGCGAGACGACCGCCAGGCGCAGGCTCGTCAGCAACACCGCGTGGAAATCGGTCTTCTGCCGCGACGACCGCGGCGTCCGGCCGAGTCGCTCCAGGGCCCGGTCGAGCCGGTCGCGGCGCTCCTCGCGCGGCGACCGGGGTTCTCCCTCGTCTCCTCGCGGCCGATCCGGCAAGTCGCTCATCCGGGAATAGTGCCGAAACCGCCGCCGGGCCCGCATCTCGTCGCGCGCCAGGTTTCGCAGGGTCGTCTCCAGCCAGGCGGAGAAGCGGCCCTTCTCGCGCCGGTAGCTGCCCAGCCGTCGCGGCAGCGTCTCCAGCGCCTCGTTCACCAGCCGTTCGCAGCCCAGTTCCTGCTCCAGCCGCTGGGCGCGCGGCAGGACGACCGCGAAGAGCAGCTGTCGCCACAGCCCCTCGCGGTCGTCTTCGGCCAGGTCGCCTCGGGCCAGGCGATCCGCCAGCGCATCGACGTCGATCGTGTTGTCCGGCTGCATGTTCCGGGTCAATCCTCACCCCCATGAAGTGGTTGCGACATCCCCCGGCCCCCCGCCGGAAAGACACCGTGGACGCGACATGGTTCGGCCTCGCATCAGAGACAACGCGAGGCCGGGCGGAATTGTGACAGGAAAGTTCGAGCTATTGCGCCGTCGGCTTCCGAATGAGAGCCTCCAGCACTGCCGACGTGAACGGGGCCGGCTCGACCGGCGTGTCGCGCTCGTCGGGGAGCGGGTCGAGGATCGCCTCGAACTTGAGCAGCGTCACGGCCAGGTCGTAGTTCTCTTCTTCCAGGTCGGCCGGCATCGAGTCGCACAGGCGTTCGACCTCGCCGCGTAACGGGGCGAACAATTCGCCGTGCCGTTCGACCCAGGTCCGGCAGGCGGAGAGCAACCCGTCCAGGTCGGGGCAGATCGAGCGCGGCTTCAATCCGGCGACGACCGCGACGGCCGCCTCCGTGTCGTCCAAAGCGGCGAGCATCTCGCGCAACTGGTCGGTCGTCGGCTTGTTCAGGGCCTGGGCGGTCCATCGCGCCCACGCCGCGAGCGGGTTGTTCGCCAGTACGTCTGCAAGGGCGTCACCCGCCTCCTGGGCGAGCTTGTCCCGCAACTGGGTGCGCAGGGCTCGTGCCTCAACGGATAGGTGGCGCGGGGCGGTCCGCTCGAGCTTTCCCAGGCAGGCGAGCAGCTCGAAGCGCTCCCGGCCGGTCAGGCGGTGCAAGGGGACCTGGAGCCGTTGCACGATCACGCCGCACCAGCGATCCCAGTCGGCCAGGGTCGATCCGCTCACGTCGTTGCGGGGCTCGGTGCGCTCGCGTCGGGGGGTCATGGTCACGTCCTCGTCGCCGTCACAGCCAGCCGGCGACGACGCGCTCGAAGCGGTCGTCGCCGAGAAACTCCGTCGCCGCCTGGGTGGCGCGGGTGCGCCACTGCCGCCAGGCCACCGCCGTCGGGGCCGCCACGCCGGGGAGCGGGGCCAGCAACCGGACGACGTCGTCATCCGTCAGCAGGTCGTCCGTCCGGGCCAGCTCCTCGGCGAGGATCTCCCAGACGCTCTGTAACTTCGGCCAGCCGGGCTGGATCTCGCGAGCCTGTTCGGCCTCGCTCCACGCCAGCCGGGCGGCGCTCACCTCCGGCCGGGTCACCCCGGCCGCCGCCAGGGCGTCACGGTGGCCTCTCAACCGGGCCGCCGTCGCCAGGCGCAGCTCCAGCAGAAGCATCGCGTGGTAGTCCGTCTTCTGCTGCCGGGCGCGCGGGCGGCGTTCCAGCTCGTCCAGGGCCTGCCGCAGGGCGGTCAAGGCGCGGCCGAGTTGCTCGTCCAGCGACGGCGTCGGCTCCTCCTCGCCGCGGGCGTCGGCGAGCTGGTCGGGGTCGTCCATGCCGAAGCTGCCGCGCCGGCGGACCTTGCGCTTCTCGTCTCGGGCCAGGTTGACGAGGGTGCGTTCGAGCCAGCGGGGGAACCGGCCCTTCGCCATGCGGTAGCGTTGAAGCCGGCCGCGCAGCTTCGCCTCGGCCGCCGCCCCGAGCGTGTCACAATCCAGCTCTTCTTCCAGCCGCTGAATCATGGGTAGGACGACCGTCGCCTCCAGGTGGTGCCAGAGTTCCTCGGCCTCCGTCGCGGACAGCCCGCCCTGGGCCAGGCGGTCGGCCGCCGCGTCGATCTCCCCGTTCGTCGGTCGCGTCGCTTCGGTCATCAGCCGTCCTCGAGCCGTGGGCGGAACTCCTTCCGGCGACGCCCCGCGGCTCGTTGTTGCCACGATAACGTCGTCTCTTTCTCTTTGTGACAGGATGTTCAGGCGAATAGTTCGCCCAGCGGTCGTCCGTCCGGCAGAAGGTTGAACGGGCGGCCTTCGCGGTCCAGGGCCTCCTTGTCGGTGATTCCCAGGGCCGCGTAGACCGTGGCGGCGATGTCGCCGGGCGAGACGGGGCGGTCGCTCGGGTAAGCTCCGACCTTGTCGGACGTGCCGACGGTGCGGCCGCCCCGGACGCCGCCGCCGGCGAGGAGGGCGAACTGACAGTCGGTCCAGTGGTCGCGGCCGGCCCCGGCCGGGCCGCCGGAGCGCGGGTCGCCGACCTTCGGCTTGCGGCCCATCTCGCTCATCACCAGGACGAGGGTCGAGTCGAGCAGGCCGCGCTGGTGCAGGTCGTCGAGCAGGGCTGCGAACGCCCGGTCGAACTCCGGCAGAAGGATGTCCTTGAGGCACTTGAAGTTGCTGCCGTGGGTGTCCCAGCCGCCGCCGCTCTTGCACAGGGCGTTCGTCGCGAGGTCCTCCTGCCAGAAGACGGAGACGAACGGCACGCCGACCTCGACGAGCCGGCGGGCCAGGAGCAGGCTCGTGCCGTTGACGGTCGGGCCGTAGCGGTCGCGCACGCTTTCCGGCTCGCGGCCCAGGTCGAACACCTCGCGGATGCGGCGGGAGCCGAGCAGGGAGAACGCCTTGCGCTGCTGCAACGAATAGTCGTCGTGCGCGGCCTGTTCGAACGTGCGGCGTGCGGCGTCGAAGGCGTCCATCAGGCCGCGGCGGTCGGCGATCCGGCCGGCGTCGAGGTCGCCGGAGAGGCCGAGAGCCGGCACAGAGAAGTCGAGCGGCTTCTCGCGGCTGCCGAGGAGATAGACCGGGTCATAGTCGAGGCCGAGCTTGGCGGCGAACTGGCCGGGGCGGGTGTACTCCGGGGCCCCCGGCTTCTGCGGCAGGGTGATGAGCGAAGGTAATGAAGCGTGTTGCCGCTTGCTGGCGACGACGGAGCCGATGAACGGCCAGTCGTCGGGCATCGGCCTGCGGTTGTTCAGGAGCTGGCGGAAGGTCGGGTCCGGCTCGCGGCCGGTGAGGTTGTAGTAGTAGCCGGCGTGGTGGTCGCCGGTGCCCTTGCCGCCGTGGCCGAGCGAGCGGACGACGGCGAGGTGGTGCGCCTGACGGGCGGTGAGTGGCAGGTGCTCGCAGACGCGGACGCCGGGGGCGCTCGTGTCGATCGGCTTGAACTCGCCGCGGAACTCGGCGGGGGCGTCCGGCTTCATGTCGAACGTGTCGATGTGCGACGCGCCGCCGGAGAGCCAGAAGAGGATCACGGAGCGGGCGGTCGCCTTGTCCGGCGACGCTGCGAGGCCGGTCAGGCCGGCGAGGCTGACGGCGCTGGCTCTCAGGAATGCGCGGCGATGCGGACGCATGGGGTGCGATCCTCCCGTGGGGGCCGTTGCGGCATCATCCCATGCGGGGCGGCGGCGGTCAACCCGCCCGGTTGATCCATTCCTCCCGGAGGAGTCCCATGCGCAGCGTGTCCCAGTACTGGCCGTCGCGGAAGGCATCCTGCCGCAGTCGGCCCTCGTGTTGGAAGCCGAGCTTCTCGTACACGCGCACCGCCCGGGCGTTGAACTCGTACACGTCGAGCCAGACCCGGTTCAGGTTCAGCGTGTCGAAGGCGTGGTTGAGCAAGAGGCACGTCGCCTCGGTGCCGAGGCCCTTGTTCCAGCAGTCCTTCTCGCCGATGGCGATCCCGAACCCGGCGTGGCGGGCCGGCCAGTTGAAGAAGCGGAACCCCGCCGCGCCGATGAGCCGGTCGCCGTCGAGCAGGCAGACCGAGCACGCCACGCTGTCGTGCGACGCGGCGGTCTGCTCGATGAACGCCTCCTCCTCGACGAGCGACAACGGCCAGTCACGCGACGTGTATCGACGGACCTCCGGGTCGTTCAGGTAGCGGACGAAGTGCGGCGCGTCGCCCCGTTCGTAGGGCCGGAGGTAGACGTGAGAGCCGATCAGGAAGGGCGTGTGCATCGCGGAACTCCGATGGGACACAGGGCGCGAATGTGCGATGAAAACCACCGATACCCGCTGGCGGCGTCGGCGTAAAGCGGCTACGACAGAAGGAACCGTCCCCGCGAGGTCGCCATGAATGCACGCACGCTCCGCTGGTTGGTCTTCCCGGCCTGCCTGGCCGTCTTCGGGACACTGCTCGCCCTGAGTCGGTTCGGGCCGACACCGGCGGACGCCCAGGCCCCCGACAAGCCGGCCGACGTCGCCCGGTTCGTCCTCGGGCCGTACCTGCAATACCCGACCACAACGTCGATGACGGTGATGTGGGAGACGAGCGTCCCCGGCACGTCCCTGGTCGAGTACGGCACCGTCGGCGAGAAGCCGTTACCGAAGGCCGCCGCACGGGCGCTGCCCGCGCCGTTCACGAAGAAGGCGAGCAGCGACAAGGCCGGCACGATGCACGAGGTCGTCCTCAGCGATCTGAAGCCTGCGACGCAGTACGTCTACCGCGTCACGACGACGACCGCCGACGGCAAGGCGCTGACCAGCGACGTGCATTCGTTCGCGACCGCCGTTGAGGGCGACGCGCCGTTCACGTTCACCGTCATCGGCGACACGCAGCGCAACCCGGCCGTGACCGGCAAGCTCGCCAAGCTGATGTGGGGCCTCCGGCCGCACTTCGTGATGCACGTCGGCGACGTGGTCGACGACGGCGCGGACAAGAAGCAGTGGATCGACGACCTCCTCGTCCCTGGGGCGGACCTCTGGGCCCGGGTGGCGCTCCTGCCGTGCATCGGCAACCACGAGAAGAACCACGCCTTCTACTACCAGTACTTCAGCCTGCCGAGTCCGGAGTACTACTACCGCTACCGCTACGGCAACGCCGACTTCTTCGTCCTCGACACGAACACGCTCCGCAAGCTCGACAAGGGCAACGAGCAGTACGACTGGCTCGACAAGGAACTGGCGAAGTCGACCGCGACGTGGAAGTTCGTCTACCACCACCACCCGGCGTACAGCTCCGACGACGACGACTTCGGCGACGCCTGGCGGACGACGACGACGCAGGGCGATGCGCGCGTCCGGGCCCTGGTGCCGCTGTACGAGAAGCACAACGTCGACGTCGTGTTCAACGGCCACATCCACGTCTACGAGCGGACGCTGCCGATCCGCGAGGGGAAGGTCGATCGCAAGAGGGGCGTCATCTACCTGACGTCGGGTGGCGGCGGTGGCAAGCTGGAGAACTTCGCCCCGACGCCGACGTGGTTCAAGGGGACGTTCCGCAGCGACTTCCACTACTGCTACGTCAACGTCAGCGGTAACCACTTCGAGCTGAAGGCGTTCGACCAGGACGACCGGCTGTTCGACTTCTTCGAGATCGTCAAGTAATTGGTGAGGGCACCCCAAGCCCAGGCACGGCGGTCCCTGGGGCGACCGGAACCCAGGCACCGCCGTGCCTGGGCTTGGGGGATCCTGTCCCTGATTCCTTCACCCCGCGAGGCGCTTCTCGACGAGGCGCAGCAGCTCGCGGAGCCCGGCCTCCTCGGCGCGGAGGACCGCCTCGGGGAACGAGATCCACGCCCGCTCGCGCTGGGTGCGTTCCGGCCAGTCGTCGCCGACCTGGGTGACGAGCATCCAGTAGACGAGGACGTGACACGTCAGGCCGGCCTTCTCGTAGAAGTAGCTGCCGAGCGGCTCCGGCGACAGGATGCCGACCAGACCGGCCTCCTCCCACGCCTCCTGGAGGGCGACCTCGCCGGCGGTCTTGTTCGGCTCGAGGTTCCCCTTCGGGATGACCCAGCGCCGGCCGCTGCGCGAGTTGACCATGCAGACCTGGCGCTGGCGGACCGGGATGACGGCCGACTGGCGCTGCGTCGTCGGCGGGTTCGGCATGGCCACCTCCGGAAAGAATCGCGACGCATCCCCGATAACATACCCGGTTCCGCTCCGCCAGCTACCGCAAACGAAAAGTCGCCGACCGATCCTTGCGTCCGGCGGCCTTTCCGTGAGAATAGGCACTGCCTTCCGCGCCACCCCGCGAACCGATGGAGCCCGACCATGCTACGGCACCTGCTCGGCCTGTCCCTCGTCGCCCTCGTCTGCGTCGCGCCGGGCCGCGGCCAGGACGCGAAGAAGGACGACCTCAAAAGCGATCCGAAGAAGGGCGTCTATCTCACGCCGGAAGACGGCGGCACCGACTACTCCCTGCAGGGAGAGTACGCCGGCACCGTCGGCGCGGAGAAGTGGGCCGCCCAGGTCGTCGCGAAAGGGGACGGCAAGTTCGAGGTCTACTTCCTCGCCGGCGGCCTGCCCGGGGCCGGCTGGGACGCGAAGACGCGCACCAGGGCCGACGCCAAGACCGCCGAGGGAAAGACGATCTTCGATGCCGACGGCTGGAAGGGGACGCTCGGGCCCGGTAAGCTGGCCGGCACGAAGGACGCCGTTGCGTTCGCCTTCGCCAAGGTGGAGCGGACCAGCCCGCGCGCCGGGGCGAAGCCGCCGGAGGGGGCTGTCGTCCTGTTCGACGGCGCGAAGGTCGACGAGTGGAAGAACGGCAAGATCGTCGAGGAGAAGCACCTCTACTGCGGCACGACGGCGTTGAAGAAGTACCTGATCGCGAAGCTGCACCTGGAGTTCCGGACGCCGTTCCAGCCGAAGGCGAGCGGCCAGGGGCGCGGCAACAGCGGCATCAAGTTCAACGGCGACGAGATCCAGGTCCTCGACAGCTTCGGCCTGGACGGTAAGGTCAACGAGTGCGGCGCGTGGTACAACAAGCGCAAGCCGGACGTCAACCTCTGCCTGCCGCCGCTCGTCTGGCAGACGTACGACGTGACGTTCACCCCGACCGAGGACGGCAAGCTCCTCGCCACGGTCGAACACAACGGCGTCGTCGTCCACGACAAGCACCCGCTCGCCACGAAGGCCGACGCGCCGCTCGGCATCCTCCTGCAAGACCACCGGAACCCGGTCGTCTACCGCAACATCTGGCTCGTCGAGCGGAAGTGACGCCTCACGCCGACTTGCGCTCCAGGACGGCCGGCTCCGGGTACTTGATCCGCGAGTGGTACAGCGCGATGAGGCCCTTGCACAGCGCCTCCTCGATCTGGTGCAGCTCGGTCAGCGTCAGGCCGCACTCCTCGAACTGGCCATCCAGCAGCCGCTTCATGACCATGTCGCGGACGAGTTTGCGCAGGCTGCCCGGCGTCGGCGACGCCAGGGCGCGCGACGCGCTCTCGACGCAATCGGACAGCATGACGATCGCGTTCTCGCGCGTCTGCGGCTTCGGCCCCGGGTAGCGGAACGTCGGCTCCAGCGGGTTCGGCTCGCCGTCGCCGAGCGTCGTCGGGGCGGTGCCGTCGTCCTCCTGCTGCTTCAGCGCCTGGCGGTAGAAGTACTCGACGAGCGTCGTGCCGTGGTGCTGCTGGATGAACTCGATGATCGGCCGCGGCAGGCCGTACTGCTCCGCGAGCGCGACGCCGTCCTTGACGTGGCCGATGATGATCAGCGTGCTCAGGGCCGGCTCGAGCTGGTCGTGGCGGTTCTCGCCGGTCTGGTTCTCGACGAAGTAGTGCGGCTTGAGCATCTTGCCGATGTCGTGGAAGTAGCTCCCGACGCGCACCAGGAGCGGGTTCGCCCCGATCGCCTCTGCGGCTGGCTCGGCGAGGGTCGCCACCGTCATCGAGTGCGTGTAGGTGCCCGGCGCTCGCCGGACCAGCTCCTGCAACAGCGGGTGCGAGCCGTCCGACAGTTCGAGCAGGCTCACGTCGGTCACGATCGAGAACGCCCGCTCGACGACCGGCAGCAGGCCGGAGACGAGGAAGCCGGCCAGCGCCCCCCAGAACAGGCCCCGCAGCGAGTCGAACGCGATCAGCCACCAGGCCTGGTTCGTGTACAGCTCGGTCGCGATCGTCATCGCCATGTAAGCCAGGCCGCTCGTGACGCCGACCTCGACGAGGCGCGTCCGCGTCCGCACGCTGCGGAGGACGAGGATCGCCGTCGCCTGGCCGCCCATGGCGATGAGCAGGTCGCTCAGCCGGCCGTTCAGCGTCAGGACCATGGCCAGGGTGAGCGAGATCGACATGAGCAGGGCGAACTGCGGGTTGTAGGCGATGGTGAGGATCAGGGTCGTCACCGTGAGCGGGACGAGGACAGCCTGCCACGGCCCAGCCCCGAGGAACAGGCCCAGGACGAGCGTCAGCAGCACCAGGGCGCAGACGCCGACGACCTTCGGCAGGCTGGTCGCCAGGGCGGTCTGGAACCGGGCGGCGTAGACGACGACGACGGCGGACAGGAGCGAGAAGATCAGGAAGATCGCGACGGCGTGGCGGAGGTGGTCCGACGCGTCGCGGCTGGCGAGGAAGGCGCGCGTCTCCTCGTGGAGGAGGGTGAGCTGGCCGTCGGTGATCGGCTGGCCGCGCGGCACGAGCATGGACCCGACCGGGAAGCGCTCCGTGACCGGCGGGATCGCCTGCCGGGCCGCTTCGCACGCGGCGGCGTTGCGGCGCGCGTCGGGCGGCAGGTTCTCGACCGCCTCGTCGCGGCGGCGGTCGGTCTGGGCCTGGTTGACGACCTCGAACGTGACGCGCGCCCGCAGGTCGTGCGGCGAACTCTCGCCGACGCGGTGCGTCTGCACCGGCCCGGCGTAGAACGCCAGGAGGGCGGCGCACAGCGCCGTCAGGAAGACGGCCCCGAGGCGGAGCAGCACGTCGCGTTGCCAGAGGCGGGGGAGGACCGGCTCCTCGCTCCGGGAGGAGCGCGTCCGGCCGTCCCATTGCCCCAGCCGCGGAGACTTCTTGATGGGTCCGAACATGGCGTTTCGGAGTCCGTTCCGAGCAGCCCCGGAAGGCCCCTCAGCTGCTCCTTTTCCTGGAGGGTTTGTCCTCCTCGTACGCCTTGAGAACGCGCGCCACGAGGGGGTTGCGGACGATGTCGTGCTCGTCCAGGTAAACTAGCGCCACGCCTTCGACGTTCTTCAGCCGTTGCAGGGCGTCGACCAGGCCGCTGCGGGTGTGCGGCGGCAGGTCGGTCTGCGTCACGTCGCCCGTCGCGATGATCTTCGAGTTGGCACCCATGCGCGTCAGGAACATCTTCATCTGGGCGATGGTCGTGTTCTGGCCCTCGTCGAGGATGATGACCGCCTGGTTAAGGGTCCGGCCCCGCATGAAGGCCAGCGGGGCGACCTCGATGATGTCGTTGTCCATGTAGCGCTTGACCTGCTCCGGCTCCATCAGGTCGTTCAGCGCGTCGAGGAGCGGCCGGAGGTACGGGTTGATCTTGGCGACCATGTCGCCGGGCAGGTAGCCGAGCCGCTCGCCGGCCTCGACCGCCGGGCGGACGAGGACGATCTTCTTCACCTGGGCCTGGCGGAGCAAGCTCACCGCCATGCCGACCGCCAAGTACGTTTTACCCGTGCCGGCTGGACCGACGCAGATCGTCAGGTCGTTTTCCTTCATCGCCTTGACGTAGCGCGCCTGGCCGTCGGTTCGCGGCCGGAGGTAGCGGCTCGCCCCGAAGCTCGGCGACGGCATCTCGCCCGGCTTGGCGTCGCCGATGCCTTCGAGCCGTTCGCCGCCTTGCAGGACGACCTCCAACACGGTTCGGACGTCCTCATGGCCGATCGCGCCGTGGCGGCGCAGCACGCGCCGCAACTCGTCGAAGACGCGCTGGGCGAAGGAACACTGCTCCTCGGTCCCCTTGACCAGGATCTGGTCGCCGCGGCCGACGACCTGCGCGCCGAGCGTCGTCCGGATCTCGCGCAGGAACTGGTCCCGGCTGCCGAACAGGAGCATCGCCTCGTCGCGGCTATCGAGCTGGATCGTCAACTCGGTCATGGGGTCCCTCGTTCCACTGGGTGCGTGCCATACGAAAAGGAGACGCCGACCGCAAGGCGAGGTTCGCCTCACCGCAGCCACAGGTACGCCACCGGGGCGGCGAAGATGACCGAATCGACCACGTCGAGCAGGCCGCCAAACCCGGGTACGACCTGCGAGGCGTCCTTCCGGCCGGCGTCGCGCTTGACGAGCGACTCGGCCAGGTCGCCGACGACGCCGGCCGCCCCGACGCTCAGCCCGAACAGCGCCGCTAGCCACCATTGTGAGAAGTGGGGGTAGATCGCCTGAATCACCACGGCGACCGCCGCGCTGGCGACCAGGCCGCCGACGAGGCCCTCCCAGGTCTTTTTCGGGCTCAGGGCCGGCGTCATCCGCGTCCGGCCGAACTGCTTCCCGGCGAAGAACGCCCCGATGTCGCCGAACTTGGGGATGAACATCGCCAGGGCGACGAGGCCGGCCCCGTGCAGGTTGAACCCCGCCTCGGTCGGCGTCCCCTGGCAGCGCAGCTGGATCAGGAAGCTCGGCAGCAGGCCGAGGTAGATCACCATCCAGACGGTGAGCGCCAGGCGGACGATCGCCTGGTCCGGCTCGCGGTAGCGGGCCATCTCCCAGACGAACGCCGCGACGAAGGCGACGACGACCGCCCCGAGCAGGGTCGGCAGCGGCTCCGGGGCCGGCAGCCCGGTCTGGAACCACGGCCAGAGGTGCGGCAGCGGGTTGGCGGCGTGGACGAACGCGACCAGGGCGACGACGAGCCAGTACGGCTGCTTCGGCAGGGTGTCCATCAGGGCGAACAGTTCGCCGACGGTGGACAGGGTCAGGCCGACGAAGAGCAGGAACAGGGCCGGGTAGATCGGGGCCGGGTCGAGGAACAGGATCAGCGCCGTCAGCAGCGCGAGGGCGGCCCCGACCCAGATGCGCGACTGGTATTCCTGGGCGTCGGTCATCCCTGGCCGCTCCGCGGGTGGGTCATGTCAGGCCCCCGAACCGGCGCACTCGGCCGGCGTAGTCGCGCAGGGCCTGGTGCAGCAGCGCCTCGTCGAAGTCCGGCCAGCACTGCTCGGTGACCCACAGCTCGGCGTAGGACACCTGCCAGAGCAAGAAGTTGCTCAGCCGCATCTCGCCCGCCGTCCGGATGAGCAGGTCCGGCTCCGGCAGGCCGCGCGTGTAGAGCGCGTCGCTGACGGCCGCCTCGTCGATCGCGTCCGGGTCGAGCGTGCCGGACCGGGCCTGGCTCGCCAGGGACCGGATCGCGTCGATCAGCTCGGTCCGGCCGCCGTAGTTGATCGCGAGGCACAGGCCCATCCCGGAGTGGTCGCGCGTCAGGCGGACGTTCTCGTCGATCTCGCGCAGGACCGGGTCCGGCAGGCCGGCCCGCCGGCCGATCGTCGTGAAGCGGATGTGCTGGTCGAGGATCTCCCGGCGCTCCTCGACGAGGTACTTTTCCAGCAGCGTCATCAGGAAGTTCAGCTCCTCCTGGGGCCGCTTCCAGTTCTCGCTGGAGAGGCAGTAGAGCGTCAGCTGGCCGACGCCGAGGCGGACGCACTCCTCGACGGTGCGGCGGACGCTGAGGACGCCGGCGAGGTGGCCGGCGACGCGCGGCTCGCCGCGCTGCTGGGCCCAGCGGCCGTTGCCGTCCATGATGATGGCGACGTGGCCGGGCAGCCGGTCCGGGTCGAGGCCGACCCCGGCGCAGTGCTCGGCCGGCGGCGGCGATGTCGTCCTCTGCGGCGTCACGCGGGGCCTCTGGCTTTCATATAGCCCCGGGGGGCTTGCCCGGGGTCTTGGAGACGAAGACCGCCGGCAAGCCGGCGGCTATATGGGGTCACCGAAACATCGTCTGCTTGCGGTCCGGCCCGACCGAGACGATGTTGACCGGCAGCTGGAGCGCCTCTGCGAGCCGATCGACGTAGCGGCGGGCCGCCGCCGGCAGGTCCTGCAAGCGCGTCACCCCGGACACGTCCTGTTTCCAGCCCGGCAGCGTCTCGTAGACCGGCTTGCACTCCTCCAGCAGGTAGCCATCGCCGGGGAAGAAATCGACCCGGCCGCCGTCCACCTCGTAGCCGACGGCGACCTTGATCTCGTCGAGGTCGCTCAGCACGTCGAGCAGCATCAGGGCGAGTTCGTCCGCCCCGGCAAGGGCGGCGCTGTAGCGGGCGGCGACGGCGTCGAACCAGCCGCAGCGGCGCGGCCGACCCGTCACGGTGCCGTACTCGCGGCCGATGCGGCGGATCTTCTCGCCGAGGCCGTCGGGGCCGTCGTCCAGCTCGGTCGGGAACGGCCCCTTGCCGACCCGGGTCGAGTACGCCTTGATGACGCCGATGGTGCGCGTCAGGTGCTTCGCCGGCACGCCGGAGCCGGTCCAGATGCCGGCCGGCGTGCTGCTCGAACTCGTCACGTACGGGTACGTCCCGTGGTCGATGTCGAGCAGGCTGCCCTGGGCCCCCTCGAAGAGGATCGACTTCCCCGCCTTCAGGCCCTGGTGCAGCAGTTGGACCGTGTCGACGACGTGCGGCCGGATCGCCGCGATCGCCGGGGCGAAGTCGCGGACGATGCCGTCCACGGTGAACTGCGCCGCGGAGGGGGACATCGCCGCCAGGAGGCGGTTCTTGAACGCGACGATCGGCTCCAGCCGCGAGCGGAGGTGCCCCTCATCGAGCAGTTCGCCGAGCCGGACGGCGAACTGCCGGCCGACCTTGTCCTTGTAGCACGGCCCGATGCCGCGCCGCGTCGTGCCGATCGCTCCGTCGCCGCCCTCGGAGAGGGCCTCCTCCTCGACGTGGTACGGGAAGATGACGTGGGCGTGGTTCGAGATGACGAGGTTCTCGCCGATCGTGACGCCGCCCGCCCGCAGGCTCTCCGCCTCCTCGACGAAGCGCGGCGGGTAGACGACGACGCCGTTGCCGATGACGGCCTGGACGTTCGGCCGCAGGACGCCGGTCGGCAGGAGGGAGAGCTTGTACTTGCGGTCGCCGGAGACGACGGTGTGGCCGGCGTTCGGGCCGCCGTTGTAGCGGACGACGAAGTCGTGCTGCTCGGTGAGGAGATCGACGATCTTCCCCTTGGCCTCGTCGCCCCACTGCAAGCCGACCACACAGGTGCAGGCCATGCCCCGACCTCCGCGCGGAGTTACTACCCCGGTCAGGCTAGCAGGCACGGGGGGGGAATTCAACCGCCCCGGAGCCCGACGCGCAAGCAAGGGTTCTTGACATTCCCTTGCTTGCGCGTCGGGCTCCTTTCAGGACACCGCCGGCCACGCCAGCCGCGGCGGCGTCGTGCCCGGTACGCAGGCGTAGCGGTCGAGGTCTGTCACGCCCTCCGCGCGCAGGAAATCCTCGTCGATCAGCGCCTGGCCGGTGAACGTGCCCGGCTCCTTGGCGACGAGGCGCAGCACGCAATCGACGAGGATGTCCGCCGTGCGCCACTGCGCCGGCGTGCCGAGGTGGTGGTTGATGCTCGCCTGCGACTCGATGATCGTCGCCGGCCACAGGGCGTTCACGTTGATCCGCTGTCGCCGCACCTCCTCCGCCAGGCCGAGCGTCAGGAGCGTCATGCCGAGCTTGCTGATGCCGTAGGCGACCCGGCCGGGCAGTATCGCCAGGTCGAGCGGCGGGCTCATCGTGACGATGTGGCCGCCGCCCTGGCGGACCATCGACGGCAGCACCGCCCGACAGCACAGGAACGCCGCCCGGACGTTGACGCCCATCACCAGGTCGAATCGCTTCGCCGGCGTCTCGGGCACGTTCGCCCAGTGGAGCGCCCCGGCGTTGTTGACGAGGAGGTCGATCCGGCCGAAGCGGTCGAGCGTCGCCGCGGCGAGCTGGTCGATCTTGTCGGCGTCGCGCAGGTCGATCGGGAACGGCAGCACCTGGCCGCCGAGGGCCTCGACCTCGGCGGCGACGGTGAAGACGGAGCCGGGCAGTTTCTCCGTCGATTCGGTGCTCTTCGCCGCGACGACGACGGCCCAGCCGGCGCGGGCCAGGCCGAGCGCGACCGCCCGGCCGATGCCGCGGCTCGCCCCGGTGACGATGGCGACCTTGTTCGCGTTGGCGGTCACGGTGCCTCTCCGGTCGGTGGTTGCTCGTCGGTGCCCCGGCTCGTCTTGTATGCGGACGCCGACCGCCCCGCAAGGGTGATTCGCCGGGCCGGCTCCTTGTAGCGGCCCGGCGGCGGCGATATGCTCAGCTTCATCCACGGGGCCCGGAAGAGGTATGCACCATGCGTCCGATCGTTGCTCTCGCGCTGGCCGGCTTCCTTGGCGTCGGCGCGCCGGCGGGGTACGCGGCTGAGGAGGAGCCGGTCTATCGCGGTAAGAAGGCCTCCGAGTGGGCGGCCCAGCTCCAGGCCGAGAAGGACCTCACCAGCCAGCACCATATCTCGCTCGTCGCCGGGAACGCCGTCCACGCCCGCGGCGGGGCCCTCTTCGCGAAGCAGACCGCCCAGCGCCGCATCGGACTCGTCGTCTTGCAGATCATCGGCCCGGACAAGTTCCCGGCCATGGTGCCGGTCATCGTCACCGCCGTCCAGAACGACCCGGAGGCCGAGGTGCGCGCCGCCGCTGCGACGACGCTGGCCAAGATGTACGAGAAGATCGAGCGCGGCAAGTTCGCCCAGGCGCGCGAGGCGATCTCGCTCGCCCTGCGCCGCGACCCGTCCTGGCGCGTCCGCGAGGCGGCCGCCGCCGCCCTGGGCGACATCGAGCCCGAGGAGGCCCGGTCGTCGGTGTTGCTGCTGGCCCAGGCCCTCGGCGACGAGTCGCCCGAGGTCGTCCACGCGGCGGCCGACACGTTGCGCAAGCTCGGCAAGGACGCCGCCGACGCCGCCCCGGCCCTGGTCAAGCTCCTCAAGGACGCCAACGCCGCCGCCCTGCCGCGCACCCAGGCCGCCCTCGCGCTGGGCCGGATCGGCGCGCCGGACGCCGTCCAGGCCGGGGCGGTCGCCGCGCTCAAGGAGGCGATCGTCAGCGCCGAGACGCCGCCCGACCTGCGCATCGCCTGCGTCTCCGGCGTCGGCTTCTTCGGCAAGGACTCCGCCGACGCCGTGCCGGCGGTCGGGGCCCTGCTCGGCTCCAGGGCAACGCCGCTCGACCTGCGCCGCAAGGCGGTCGATACGCTCGACCAGCTCGGCCTCGACGCCCGAGCCGCCGTCGCCGACCTGCTCAAGGCCGTCAAGGACGACGACAAGCACGTCCGCGCCCGGGCCGTCCACGCCCTGTCGGTCATGGCCAAGGAACTCGGCCCCGACCTGCCGAAGGTCGTCCAGGCGTTCCACGAGGGGCTCTCCGACAGCGCCGTCGATGTGCGCATCGCCGCGATCAACGCCTGCTCGCTGCTCGGGCCGGAGTCGCTCGGCGACCGGCTCGGACCGATCGCCGAGCGACTCGGCATGCTCGGCCGCGAGACGCAGAAAGACGTCGCCGAGGCGGCGAAGCTCGCCCTGGCCCGGCTGAAGCCGCAGTAGATGCCGGCCCGCACGGATTACTCTGGAGCGATTTGACACCCCCGGCGTGGCGACCTAGAGTTTCATGCCACGACGGAATCTGCGGGTGAGTGGCTTAGCGGTCCCGCACCGGCTCGCTCCAGGAGCAGCACCTCATGGAGAGCACGCTGGCCGGCTCGGCCTCGGCTCCCGATCGGACGAGCGCCACCCTGGCGCTCCTGCAGCAACTCCTGGCCGACGGCCTCGGCGGGGCCGCCTCGGAGCAGTCGCTGCGCAAGCTCCTCGACCGGCTCGTCGTCGCGATGCGCGGCACCCGGGCCGGGCTACACCTGCTGCCCCAACTCGAACCGATCGCCTGGACCGGCAACGACCCGCTGGAAGGCTTCCCGTGGGAGTCGGCCCCGACCGTCCTCGACCGGGCGCGCGAATCGGCCAGCGCGATCGCCGTGCCGGAGCCCGGCGTCGGCGACGGCGGCTTCCTGCTCTGCGTCCTGCGCAACCCGGCCGCGTCGTGGCTCTTCTGGCTGCACGACACCGAGCGGTCGGAGTGGGAGCCGTCCGAGTGCGCGACGTGGGCCCTGGCCGGATCGACCCTGCTCCGCTGGCTCGAGACGCGCTCCGGGCCGCGCTGGGCCGAGCAGCTCGAACGCGCCCTCCGCCAGGAGCAGATGGAGAACGCCAACATGGTCGTCTGCCGCCTGGCGCACGACTACGGCAATATCTTCACCAGCCTGCTCGGCTTCAGCGAGCTGAGCCTGGCCCAGCACCTGCCGGCGAACAGCCCGCTGCACCGCTACCTGACCGAGCTGCACCAGAGCGCCCAGGCGGGGTCGCAGCTGACGCATCGGCTTCGGCTGCTGTCGCGGCGGCAGGCCCAGTCGCTCCGCAGCACGCCGCCCGCGCCGCTGCTGTTGAGCGAGGAGGCCCGCTTCCGCCGCGAGGTCGGCGACGCGGCCAACGTCGTCCTCGACATGCCGACCGACCTGCCCTCGGTGGCGATCGACGCCGTTCATTTGCAGGCAGTCCTCGGCATCCTGCTCGACAACGCCCGGGAGGCGGTCAGCCCCGGCGGCACGATCCGCGTCACGGCCCGGCCGATGACGCCGACGGCGGAGGACTGCCTCGACTACTACGGCACGCCGCGGCCGGTCCCGTCGCTGGAGATCCGCGTCGTCGATGATGGCCCCGGCCTATCGGAGGTCGCCCGGCAGCGCCTGTTCCGCGACCCGTTCTTCACATCGAAGTCGCGCAAGGGCGGCTTCGGCCTGGCGACGGCGTACGGCCTGCTCGCGTCGCACCAGGGCGGCCTGCGCCTGATCGAGACGCCGGGCCAACCGGGCCTGACCGCCTCCGTCCTGGTGCCGCTCGCCGCCGTCGGCCTGTCGCACCACGGCACGGTCTTCAACCCGCTCAGCGCCGGGCCGGGCCGGGCCCTGCCGAACGAGCGCGTCCTCGTCGTCGACGACGACCAGCACGTCCTGCGCCTGGTCTGCACGACGCTGGAGCAGGCCGGCTACAAGGTGCAGACCGCCGCCAGCGCCGAGGAGGCGCGCGGCCGGATCGAGGGCGAGGCCGGGCCGGCCCCGTTCTCGCTCGTCCTGACCGACGTGCGCATGCCGCACGAGTCCGGGGTCGACCTCGTCCGCGGCTTGCTCGCGGCGGACCCCGGCCTGCGGTTCCTGTTCATGACCGCCCGCCCCCTGGCCGACTTCCCCCCGGACGACCTGGCCCGCGACCGGCTGGCCGTACTCCCCAAGCCGTTCCTCCCCGAAACCTTGCTCCTGGCGGTACGCGACGCTCTGGACCGGCCGCTGCGGCCCGGCCCGGCGGCGAGCCGCGAGGCGCAAAAGCGCTGACCCGAGGGACCTCCGGTGAGTACCCGACCCCGCACGACGACCGACACGCCCACCGCGGACGCCCCGGCCCTGGCCGAGGGCCCGGACGGCCCGGGGCTTTACTGCCCGGCCGAGGTGCGCATCCTCATCCTCGACGACGACCCGGCCGTCTGCCGCGTCATCGAGGCGGCCCTCGCGCCGCACGAGTTCAAGATCGACGCCGTCTCCGAGCCGGCCGCCGTCCCGACGGCGCTGGCCGGCGAGCCGTACCACATCATCATCCTCGACTACGTCATCCCCGGCCTGGAGAGCGAGCAGGTCCTGGAGTGGCTGCGCGTCCACCAGCCGGAGGCGGCCGTCATCGTCGTGACGGCGTTCCCGTCGGTCGATAGCGCCCTGCTCTACCTGCGGGCACGCACCTACGACTACCTGACGAAGCCGTTCCAGATCGCCCACCTCCAGCGCGTCATCCTCCGCTGCCTGGAAAGTAAGGGCCTGCTGCGCATGTCGGAGTCGGCCCTGCGCGAGGCGCTCGGCACGACGATCCGCGAGCGGCGCAAGCAGCTCGGCCTGACGCTCGCCCAGATGGCGCAGCGGACCGGCGTGTCGCTGGGGTACCTGTCGCAGATCGAGCTGGGGAAGAACTCGGCGTCGATCGAGACGCTGTACAAGATCTCGCTCGGCCTCGGGATGAAGCTGAGCGACCTGTTCCTGGCGGTGCAGACGACGCTGTGAGGCGGAAACGCGCCGCGCACGTTCGTGCGCGGCGCGGGGTGGTCACTGCTCCAGGATCTCCTTGATCTTCTTCTCGGCCAGGTCGCTGATCTTCGCCTCGTGGTCCTTCAGCAGCGTCTGGACCTGCTCCTTGGCCGAGTCGAGGTCGTCCTCGGTCATCTCGCCGCCCTTCTGGGCCGTCTCCAGCGACTTGTTCCCGTCGCGCCGGATGTTGCGGCAGGAGACCTTCGCCTCCTCGGCCTTCTCCTTGACGAGCTTCTCCATCTTCTTGCGCTGCTCGCCGGACATCGGCGGCACCGTCAGGCGGATCATCTTGCCGTCGTTGGACGGGCTCAGGCCCAGGTCGCTGGAGCGGATCGCCTTCTCGATCTCCTTCAGGTCGCCGGCGTTGAACGGCCGGATCAGGATCTGCTGCGGCTCCGGGCAGGAGATGTTGGCGAGCTGCTTCAGCGGCGTCGGCGAGCCGTAGTACTCGACGCGCAGGGTCTCGACCATCGCCGGGGACGCCCGCCCGGTGCGCAGGCCGCGCATCTGCTCCTTGAAGTTGCTCAACGCCTTCTCCATGCGCTCTTCGCAGTCCAGAAGCACCTCGTCCGCGCTCATGGCCGTTCGCTCCTTCTGAAGACCGCCGGCTTGCCGGCGGCAATGTGGGGTCAAGCCGTCTCGCCGACCAGGGTGCCGATCGGGTGGCCGGCGATGGCCCGTTCGATGTTGCCTTCCTGCTTGTAACTGAAGACCAGGATCGGCAGCTTGCCGTCCCGGCACGAATCGACCGCGCCGGTGTCCATGATCTTGAGATTATCGCGGATGAACTGGGTGTAGGTCAACTTGTCGTGGCGGTACGCGTGCGGGTTGACGAGCGGATCCTCGCTGTAGACGCCGTCGACCTTGGTCGCCTTGAGCAGGATCTCCGCCTCCAGCTCGCGCGCCCGGAGCGCCGCGGCCGAGTCGGTCGTCACGAACGGGTTGCCGGTCCCGCCGGCGAGGATGACGACGCGCTTCTTCGCCAGGTGGCGGTCCGCCCGCCGGCGGATGTACGGCTCGGCGACCGCCTCCATCCGGATCGCCGTCTGGAGGCGCGTCTGGACGCCGAGGCTCTCCAGCGCCTCCTGCAACGCCAGGCCGTTCAGGATCGTCGCCAACATGCCCATGTAGTGGGCGGTCGGCTTCTTGATGACGTTCGTACCGGCGCTGAACTGGCTGCCGCGGAGGATGTTCCCGCCGCCGACGACGATCGCCAGCTCGACGCCGCGCTCGTGGACGCGCTTGATCTGCTCGGCGATGTGCAGCGTCGCGTCGATGTTGATGCCGGAGCGCTTCGGCGTGCCGGGCACCTCCGGATGGCCGAGCACCTCGCCGCTCAGCTTGAGCAGGACGCGCTTGTACCTCGGCGTGAGCGGATCGGCGTGATCGACCATCGGAGGAATCCCTGGCTCGTGGGCGAGTTCCTCCGTCAGGATAGCGACCCCGCGGCGTCCGGGCGAGCCGTTACCGCCCCATCAACAGGTCGGCCAGCGCCTCGGTCAGCGGCAGGCCGCTCCGCGCCTGGAAGCCGACGAACATCGGGCTCGGGTTCGCCTCCAGGAAGACGTAGCGCCCGTCGGCGTCGAGGCGCAGGTCGATCCCGGTCCAGCACAGCCGCAGCACCGCCGCCGCGTCGCGACAGTGCTCCTCCACGGCCTTCGGCAGCAGGTGCGGCACGATCTTCGGGTCGGGGTCCTCGCGGAAATCGACCTCGCCGGTCTTCACCTCGCACGCCAGGACGCGCTCCCCGGCGATGAAGACGCGAATGTTCGTCCCCTCGATCTCTTCCTGCAGCGTCACCGGGGCGTAGGCCAGGTTGCCGAGGTTCGCGTCGCTGAGGTGCTCCTTCGCCAGGCGGAGGGTGTGCGCCCCGCCCTGGACCGGCTTGAAGATCGCCTTCGGCACCCGCTCGGCGAACTCGCGGACGGCGTGCGGGTCGTTGCCGAGAAGGGTCCGCGGCACCGGGACGCCGAGGGCGGCGACCATCGCCAGGGCGGCCGGCTTCGTCTGGTGGAGCTGGAACGCGTCCCAGCCGTTGACCCAGCGCGTCTTCCAGTGGATGAGGAGCGACTCGAACAGGCTGCGCGAGTCGTTCCCGGCGATGAGGGCCTGTCCGTCGTCTCTCAGGTGCGGGACGGCGACCTGGTTGTAGCAGCGCCAGTAGACGGCGGTCACCTCGTCGAAGGCGAGCACCCGGCCGCCGGGCAGCCGGAGCCGGCCGGAGCCGGTCTCCGGGTCGAACGCGACCGTCATCGACGACGGGAACCAGCGGCTGTCCCACAGCTCGACGTCGGCGTCGCGCTGGCGGAGGTGGTGCAGCATGTGGACCGCGTGGGCGTCGTCCTCGCCGCCGAGAATCAGGATCGCCATCGGATCGTCCTCGCTTTTGCCGCCGGGATGGGTATGTTATCCGACGGTGGAGTCCCGTCCGGCCATTCTAGTTCGGAGGCGGCCCATGCGACACCCGTTCGCCGGCCTGCTGCCGGCCCCGCTGTCCGAGGAGCGCGACCTGGAAGCCGTCGCCGCCGGCCTGAGCAAGGGCGGCGGACGGGCGACGACCCTGGCCCTGGGCGAAGAGGCGGCCAGCCGGCCGCCGGTCACGACGCTTGCCTTCCCCGAGGAGGGCAGCCCGCGGCCGCCGGTCTCGACGCGGGCCCTGGGCGAGGAGTGACCCGGCCCGCCTTGCTTTTTCCTCAGCGATTTGTAATTTTTCGCCAATCTTTTGGGCGAACGTCTCGTCTAGGCGTGTATCACGAATTGCCGGGCGAACCGCTCGCCCTCTCTCCATCGCCAAACTTGAGGTATGGGAAGCATGTTGCATCCGTTTTCGGGCGTTTCGCAGGTCGCGGAAGAGGCCACCGAGGCGCAGCCGTCGCGGCGTCAGGCCCTCGGCACGATGGTCTTCGCGGCGGGCGTCGTCGCGGTGCCGGCCCTGGCGCACGGGCAGATCGCCGTCACGAACGCGGTGGGCGAGCAGGGCGTCATCCAGGCGACGACGCTGGCGATCGGCGAGGAAGGTGCCGCGACGGCGGCCCTGCGCGAGCAGGGCGGCGTGGCGAACCTGCCGCCGGTGACGACGGAGCCGTTCGGCGAGGAGGCCGGCAAGGTCACCAGCCGGATGCAGCCCGGCCTGGAGGACGGCGGCGCGGTCGTCCGGCCGCCGGTCAACCAGCCGGTGACGCAGGCCATCCCGGAAGAGGGACGGGCGACGACGCTCGCCCTCGGCGAGGAGGGCAACAAGCCCGTGCCGCAGCCGATGACCGACGCGGTCAACGAGCAGGGCGGCGAGGTGCCGGCCCAGCCGCCGGCCCGGCTGACGCGGGCGCTGAACGAGCAAGGCGCGGCCGCCCCGGGCCAGGCCGGCCAGGCCGTCGCTGGCGTGGCGATCGCCCAGATCGCCGTCGCCGAGGTCGTCACGACCGAGGCGGTCGGCGAGGAAGGCGCTCAGCCGGCCCAGCCGGTGCCGCCGGTCAAGCCGATCCAGGTGCAGGTCCAGCAGATCCAGATCCAGCCCGGCCAGATCCAGATCACGACCCAGGCCGTCGGCGAGGAGGCCGCCGCGACGACGCGCGCCGTCGGCGAGGAAGGAGCGATGACCAAGGCCCTGGGCGAGGCGGGCGGCGTTGCCCTCGGCCAGGTCGTCCAGGTCCAGCCGATGTCGCGCGACCTGACCGACGCCCAGCTCAAGGCCGTCTGGGGCGACCTCGGCGCGACCGACCCGGGCAAGGGCCTCCAGGCCGCCGCCGTCCTGTACGGCTCGAAGCAGGCCCTGACCTTCCTCAAGGACAACCTCAAGTTCGAGACGGCGAAGGTCGACGCGGCCCAGCTCGCCAAGCTGGTCAAGGACCTCGACAGCGACGAGTTCGAGACGCGCGAGAACGCCGAGAAGGCGCTCGAGAAGCTCGGCATGGCCGCCCTGGCCGCCCTGCAGGCCGCCATCGACGACAAGGCCACGTCGATGGAGGTCAAGATGCGGGCTCAGCGCCTCGTCGCCAAGTTCAAGGACAACTCGCCGATCCTGCTGGCGCAGCGCGGCGTCGAGGTGCTCGTCGCCCTTAACACGCCCGAGGCGAAGGCCCTGATCGAGACGCTCGCCAAGGGGCCCGAGGGCGACCTCGTCGTCCCGGTCGCCAAGAAGGCTCTGGAGCGGATCCAGAAGTAACGCCGGTCCCGCGACGGGCCACGGCCCAGGGGTCGCCCCCCTGGGCTTGTTTGTTTTTTGGGATACGCCAACCCGGGAGGCGTCTTCATCGCGGAGACCCGGACACCGACGGGAGGCGGCGTGGAGCCCCGACAGCTTGCCGACTGGCTCGATCTGCTCTCGCCGGGCCTGGTCCTGTTCGCCCGGCAGTGGTGCGCCGCGCCCGAGGACGTCGTCCAGGAGGCGTTCGTCAAGCTGGCCGGCCAGCGGCCGACGCCGGACGACGTGCGCGGCTGGCTGTACCGTGTCGTGCGCAACGCGGCCATCTCGGCCGGGCGGGCCGAGGTCCGCCGGCGTCGGCACGAGGCCGAGGCGGCCGCCCGCCGGCCGGACTGGTTCGAGCCGTTGCCCGGGACGGACCTCGACGGCCGGGCCGTCGCCGCCGCCCTGGAGCGCCTCGACCCGGACCTGCGCGAGGTCGTCGTCGCCCACCTGTGGGGCGGGCTGACGTTCCAGCAGATCGCGCGAATGCTCGACGTGTCCGACAGCACGGCCCACCGCCGCTATCTCGGCGGGCTGGCCGCGCTGCGCGAGTTGGTGGAGGGGCCATGTCGCACGACGTGAACGATCTGGAGGACCGCCTGCGCGGCCTCGCGCCGGCCGGCCCGGCGCTCGACCGCGAGGCGACCCTGTACCGCATGGGCCGGGCCAGCGCCCCGCCGCGCTGGCCGTGGCAGGCGGCGAGCCTCGTCGCGGCGCTGGTCGCCGTCGGCCTCGGCGTCGCCTGGTGGCAGGAACGCGGCCGGCCGCCGGTCGAGGTCGTCCGCGTCGTCGAGCGTGTCGTCGAGGTGCCGGTCGCCGTCCCGGTGCCGGCCCCGTCGCCGGGCGAGGCGGTCACCTACCCGTGGCCGGCCCCGGACCTGCGCGACCGGCCGCTCTACCTCCGGCTCCAGGACCAGGTCCTGCGCCACGGCCTCGACGGGCTGATGGCGCTGCCGACCCCGCGGCCGACCGGCCGCACGCCGACCCGGGACGAACTGCTCCAGGAAATGGGCCTCGAATCAGAAAGGGGATCTTGATGTCGCGTCGCCTCGTCGCCGGCTTCGGGCTGGCGTTCTTGCTCTGCTCCGCGGTCGGCTCCGCCGAGCCGCCGACCCCGGCCGGGCTCTTGACGCCGGCCCTCGTGCGCGACGACCCCGTGCCGGACGAGGAACAGAAGCCGTACTGGTACAAGATCGTCGTCCCGGCGACGCCGCCGCCGACCCGGCCGCTGGCATACCCGCTCCAGGTCGATCCGATCGACGCCGAGCCGGGCAACGCCGCCCTGCTCTGGCTCCGGGCCGGCCAGCTCGCCCGCCAGGTCAAGCAGCGCATCACCGAGAAGGACGAGGTCTGGATGGGCCACGTCGCCTTCGGCGGCACGCCGCTGGACAAGCTGCCCCAGGACAAGGTTGCCAAGCTGCTGGAGCCGTACCAGCCGGCGCTGCGCGTCGCCCACCAGGCGGCCCTGCGCACCGCGTGCGACTGGGGCGAGCCGCCGCTGACCCTGGCGAACCTGAACGACCACCTGCCGCTCGACGAGATCCAGTCGCTGCGCGAACTGGCCCGCCTCCTCTGCTTCGAGCACCGTCTCGCCCTGGCCCGGGGCGACCGGCACGAGGCGACCCGCGTCATCCGGACCGGCCTGACGATGGCCCGCCACCTCGGCGAGTCGAACCTCCTCATCGCCCACCTGGTCGGCATCGCGATCGAGGCGATCATGATGGGCCGGCTCGAGGAGGCCCTCGCCCAGCCCGGCGCACCGAACCTGTACTGGTCCCTGACCGACCTGCCCCAGCCGCTCGTCGATATCCGCAAGGCGGTCCGCTACGAGCTGAACACGTTCCACCGGACGTTCCCCGAGCTGCGCAAGCTGGAGCGCAACCCGGAGGAGCCGCTCGCCCAGGGGCAGCTCCTGGCCATGTTCGCCGAGACGCTGCGCGGCTTCCAGCCGATGGAGGATGTCGCTGACTGGCAGAAGTCGCTCATGCTGACGGCGATGGTCGGCCGGTATTACCCGGCGGCGAAGAAGGCCCTGCTCGACCGCGGCGTCGCGGCGGACAAGGTCGAGAAGCTGCCGACGGCCCAGGTCGTCGGGCTTTACTTCCTCAACGACTACAACTCGTTCCGCGACGACGTGCTGAAGTTGCAGAACCTGCCGCCGTGGCAGGCCCGGCCGTTCGTCGACGCGATCGAGAAGCGCGTCTCCGCCCGGACGCGGGAAGGCGGCAACCCGTTCCTGCTGCTGTTCCCGGCCGTGGCCAAGGTCGAACACGCCAGCCTCCGGTCGCTGCGAAACGTCGCTGTGCTGCGGACGGTCGAGGCGATCCGGCTGCACGCCACCCACAACCACGGCGACCTGCCGGCGAAGCTGGCGGAAATCACCGTCGCGGCGGTGCCGACCGACCCGGCGACCGGCAAGACGTTCGAGGCGTACTACCGCAAGGACGGCGGCGTCGCGAAGCTGGAGATCCCGCCGTTGCCGCCGTACCAGGCCCACCACGCCCGGCATTTCGAGTTCGTCTCGCCCGCCAAGGAGAAGCCATGACGCGAACCCTGGTCCTACTCTCGCTGGCCGTCGCCTTCGCCGGGTCGTCCCCGGCCGCCGAGCCGAAGAAGCTCGCCGAGGCGGTCGGCCCGTTCCTCGACGACGGCAGCGTCGTCGTCGTCCACGTCGACCTGACGACGGTGAAACTCGCCGACCTGAAGGCCCGCCTGACGAAGCTCGCGCCGATGCTGGCCGGCGGGCTGGAGGCCCCGTTCGCCGCCCTCGCCACGGGACAGCAGGCCCTGGTCAAGGCCGGGGTCCACAACGCCTTCGTCGTCACCGGGACGAACCAGGACCCGAACCGGCCGCCGCTCGTCGTCCTGACGCGCGACGTGCTGGCGACGGGCAACCCAATCGAGGCGATCGGCGGCCTGTTCCCCGGCAAGCTGGCCGAGCTGAACGGCGCGTACGCCTTCGGGCCGGAGGCCCAACTGACGGCGATCCGGGAACGGAAGGCGGCCGCGCCGGCGGCGGTGGTCGCCGACCTGGCCGCCGCGTTCGAGAACGCCGGCAAGGCCCCGGCGCGGGTGGCGGTCGTCCTGCCGCCGGCCCTGCGGCGGATCGTCGAGGAGAACCTGCCGGCCCTGCCGCCGCCGTTCGGCGACGTGTCGGGCAAGCTCCTCTCGCGCGGCTTCCGCTGGGGCGTCGTCGCCCTCGACGGCGACGCGACGGCCGGGTACAAGGTGCGCGTCCGCGTCCAGGCCGAGAACGCCGAGGCGGCCGGCCGGTTCGTCAAGCTGGCCGAGGCCGGCCTTGACGCCCTCGCGGCGGTCAAGCCGCCGGTGCCGGCCGACATGATGCAGAAGATGCGCCGCCTGCTGGCCGCGAAGGCCGACGGCGACGCGGTCGTCCTGGCCGTCGATGACGCCGCCCTGGTCGAGGCGGCCCTGCCCCTGCTCGCCAAGGCGTACGGTGCCTCGGCCGCCGCGGTGGACATGAACCACCTCAAGCAGATCGGCCTGGCGTTCCACATCCACCTGGACGGGAACAAGAACCGGTTCACCACGGCGGCGATCACCGACAACCAGGGCCAGCCGCTCCTGTCGTGGCGCGTGCGGCTCTTGCCGTACCTCGGCGACGACGCCAAGAAGCTGTACGACCGGTTCAAGCTGACCGAGCCGTGGGACAGCGCCCACAACAAGGCCCTCCTCAAGGAGATGCCGGCGTTCTACCGCACCGGCCTCGACCCGAAGCTGGCGGCGGAAGGCAAGACGACGTTCGTCGTGCCGGTCGGCCCGGACACGATCTTCCCGCCGGGCAAGCCGATGCGCATCGTCGACGTCACCGACGGCACGTCGAACACGATCCTCGCCCTGGAGATCGACCCGGCGAAGGCCGTGCCGTGGACGAAGCCGGACGACCTGGTCGTCGATCTGAAGCAGCCGCTGGCGAACCTCGGCTTCGACGCGGACGGCACGGTCAAGGTGCTGATGGCCGACGGCTCGGTGCGGCGCGTCGCGAAGACGATCGCCCCGGCGACGTTCGCCGCGCTGCTGACGCGCAACGGCGGCGAGGTCGTCAACCCGGATTGAGCGCGCCGGGCACCCGCGAGGGGGACAACGCCCCTCGCGGACGTCCCGTGGCTGGTCGAGGTCGTCCGTTCTGGCTCTTTTGGACTGCGGCGATTCCTTCGCCGCTTTCACTTTTTGCCTCCCCCGCCAGGTCCGCCAACGGTTGCGCGCGGCCGGGCGACGATGAGCGACAATCGTGGACGATGAGGGCAGGTCCGCCAGATCCGCCAGGTCCGCCAGGTCCGCCAACGGTTGCGCGCGCCGCGCGGGGTGCCTTTTCGGCCGGCGACCGCCCCCGAGCCAACCATTGATTCCACCCGAGGCGCGCGGGATGGGACCAGTGCAAAGTCAGCGAGAAAGTCAGAAAGTCAGAGCGGCGAAGGAATCGCCGCAGTCCAAAAGAGCCAGAACGGACGGGACAGGTCAGTCACTCCATCTCGCCGTCGGCGAGCCAGTAGCCCGGCTCGTCCGGCTCGCCCTGGTCGTCCAACCGCACGGTCAGGCCGGTCCGCGGCACGGTCTGGAGCATCCGCACCCCGGCCCGGCCGATCGCGTTCTTCGACAGGTCGAGCACGTCGAGGTTGCCGAGGTCGGCCGCGGCGAGCAGGCGCGCGCCGTCGTCGGTGATCGTCCCCATCGCCAGGTCGAGGAACTTGAGCCGCTCGGCCAGGCCGCTCTGGATCAGGACGCGCACGCCCTCGTCGCCGGCGTCGCTCTTCTGGTAGCGCAGGTGCGTCAGGGCGGTCAGGTGCTTCGACCGGGCCAGCTTGGTCAGGCCGTCCAGGCCGAGGTGCGGCACCTCGTCCGCCGCGCACGGGTGGAGCGACAGGTGCGTCAGGTTCGTCAGCGTCGGGTTCTTCGCCAGGGCGTCGAGCGGGTACTCGTCGGTCAGGTGGAGTTGCAGGACGCGCAGGTGCGGCAGCGGCAGCTTGTACAGCCGCTTGACGTTGCCGGTCATCGCCTCCAGGGTCAACTCCTCGAGCCGGGCCAGCGTCGCGATCCAGTCCCAGAACGTCCCGCCGGCGTGGAACAGCTCGTCGCGGCGGTTGTAGCCGAGCGGCTCGTTCATCTCCGGCAGAAAGCCCTCGACGTTGCCCAGGCGCAGCTCGCGCAGGTTGGCGAGCGACTTCGACCGGAACAGGGCCGGCGTGCCGCCGGCGTCGTACTTGCCGGCCCAGGGGGATTCGAGCCAACCGACGGCGTAGCGGCGCAGGAGCCGCGCCTCCGGGGCGACGGCCAGGGCGTTCGGCACGTCCTCCGGCATGACGCCGTCGAGCATCTCGACCGCGTCGAGCCAGCCGCGGCGGATGGCGTACTCCGGCACGTCGTCACGGCGATTCGGCCGGAGGGCCTTGGCGAGCTTCTTGCCCAGGCACGCCTCGCGGGTGAGCGGCAGCAGCTCCTCCTCGCGCTTCTTGAGCCGGGCCCGCTCCGGCGGCGGGAGCGGTTCCTTCTCCAGGGCGAGCTGCACCTGGATGAGTTCGCCGCGCGGGTCGCCGTGGTCGTGGAGGTGGTCGGCGTAGGCCATGTGGGCGGCCAGGTCGTCCGGGTTCTCGACGATCGCGGCTTCGAGCGCGTCGCGCAGGGTCGGCATGGTTCGGCTCCCGTGGGTGCTATTCGATGTCGCCCATGTAGCGCCACTCGGCGTCCTCGTCGTCCGCTTCGTGCTGGTCGTCGGGGTGGCCGATCAGCCGGACGCCGGCGGCGCGGAGGGCCTCGATGCCCGCCTCGCTGACCTGGTTGTCGGTGATCTCCAACCCTTCCAGCCGGGCCGTCGCGGGGTCGTCCGCCAGGAGGCGGGCCCCCGTGTCGCCGATGCAGCCGTGGCGCAGGTCGAGGATGCGCAGCCGGCCGAGCAGGCCGGATTCGACGAGCACCGCGCAGCCTGCGTCGCCCATGTCGGAGATCCGCAGGGCGAGGTGGCGCAGCCGGAGGAGGTGCGGCGAATGGAAGAGCGGCCGTACCGCGTCGAGGCCGGTCGGCGAGGGTTCGTCCTCCCAGACGTGGCCCGGGTGAGCCAGGAGCGTCTCCAGGTTGGCGACCGCCGGGTTGTCGGCCAGGGCCTGCCAGGCGTAGTCGTGCAGGTGGAAGACGACCAGTTCGCGTAGGCGGTCGAGCGTCGGCAGCGCGAACAACGAGGCGGTATCGACCTCGTGGGCGAAGAGGTGGAGCCGCTCCAGGCGCGGCATCCGGGCGACGAGGAGATGGGCCTCCGGCGCGCTGCACCGGCAGTTGAAATGGTCCTCCTTGTAGTCGAGGCACGACTCGCCGAGCGTCAGGGAACGCACGCCGGCCAGCCACGGGGCCGCGACGAGGTAGGCGAAGGCGGACGGTTCGCCTTCCACCGCCAGCCCGAGCGATTCCAGGTACTCGCGCGCCTCGTCGGCGTAGCGGGCCCCCTCGACGGTCAGGTCACGCAGGTGGGCCAGCGCCGGGCTCGCGGCCAGCGTCCGGGCCAGCTCGACGTCCAGGGTCGGGACCTCCAGGCGATCGATCCAGCCACGCCTCCAGGCATGGCGGAAGAGGTGGCCGTGCTGCCTCTGCCACTCGCGGACGCCCTTCTGGTCGATGAGGTACGGCACCAGGTCGCCGAGCCAGTCGCGCTGGTGGACGCGGAGCAACTCCTGCTCGCGGCCCCGGAGCCGGTCGCGCTCCTCGGCCGGGCTCGATTCGACTTCGAGGGCGAGCTGGACCTGGACGAGTTCGCCGCGCGGGTCGCCCTGCTCCTGGAGGAGGTCGGCGTAGGCCATGTGCGCCGCGATGTCGTCCGGGTTCTCGACGATCACCGCTTCGAGGGCGTCGCGCAGGGTCGGCATCAACTCCTCCGTCACGGCCGCTTGAGGATCTCCAGCGTCACCTTGTCGGCGATGAACGACCGCTCGCCGGCGGTGCGGAACCGGACGCGCACCTTGCGCAAGACGCCGCCGCCGGACACCTCGGTGATCGTCCCCTCGCCGTACGTCGCGTGGCGGACGACCATGCCGACGACGTAGCCGTCGGTGCCCTCCTTCTGCCGGGTCGGGATCGGCAGTGGCACCGGCTTGACGCCGGCGTCGTCCCAGCCCTTGCGGGCGGCCGGGCCGCCGCCGGTCCGGTAGCGGTCGGCCGGGCTCATCCCCGCCGCCGACGCGTCCACCTCGCGCACCCGCTCCGCCGGCAGCTCGCCCAGAAACATGCTCGGCACCGTGTACATCGTCTGGCCGCGGAACTCGCGCAGCCGGGCGTTCGACAGGTAGAGCAGGTCCTTCGCCCGCGTCAGGCCGACGAACGCCAGGCGGCGCTCCTCCTCGATGTCCTCCGTCTTGCCGAGGCTGCGCTCGTGCGGCAGCAGGCCCTGCTCCATCGCGACGAGGAAGACGACCGGGAACTCGAGCCCCTTCGCGGCGTGCATCGTCATGACCGAGACGCTGTCCTGCTGCTCGTTCCAGCCATCGACGTCGCTGGCGAGGGTGACGTTCTCCAGGAAGTCGCCGAGCTTGCGCTCCGGGTCGTCGCGCGTGAACTCGCGCGCGGCGGTGATGAGTTCCTCGATGTTCGCCAGCCGCTCGGCGTCCTCCTCGTCCTTGCTCTCGGCGAGCATCGCGCGGTAGCCGGACTTGTCGAGCACGGCCCGGATAACGTCCTCCGGCGGGCCGTCGGCCAGCTCGGTCAGCTGGCTCAACAGCAGGCTGAAGTCGGCGATCGCCTTGGACGATTTGCCCTTGAGCAGGGTGATCTCACGCACCCGGGCCGCCGCGGCGAGCAGGGACAGCTCGTTCTGGTCGGCGAACTGCTTCAGGTGCTCCAGCGACACTTTGCCGATGCCGCGGGCCGGCTCGTTGACGACGCGCAGGAAGCTGATGTCGTCGCGCGGGTTCAAGAGCAGGCGCAGGTACGCCAGGACGTCCTTGTTCTCCTTCCGCTCGAAGAACGCCAGGCCCTTGACGATCTGGAACGGCACCCGGGCCTTGGTGAACTCGATCTCCAGGGTGCGCGACAGGGCGTTGACGCGGAGGAAGACGGCGAAGTCGCGGTAGGCACGCTTGCCCTCACCGACGAGCTTGCGGATCGTGTTCGCGATGCCGGCCGCCTCGTCGTGGCCGGTCTCGTAGGTGGTGATCGTGACCGGCTCGCCGGCGGCGTTGTCGGTGACGAGGGCCTTCGGCTTGCGCTGCTTGTTATGGGCGATCAGGGCGTCGGCCGTGCCGAGGATGTTCTTCGTGCTGCGGTAGTTCGTGTTGAGGGTGAGGACCTTCGCCCCCGGGAAGTCGCGCTCGAAGTCGAGGATGTTCTTGATGTCGGAGCCGCGCCACTTGTAGATCGAGTTGTGGACGACGACGCCGCCGGCGACGAAGTTCTCCGGCCCCGGGACCGACAGGTCGTAGACCGGGCCGTCGTACTCCTCCCAGCCGACGGCCGTCACGCGCCGCTCCTCGACCCGGCCGGCGACGCAGACGGGCACGATCCGGCCGACGTTGACCGCGTCGGCCCGCAGGCAGTGGTACGGCCGGTCGCCGACGAGCCGGAACTGCTCCGCTGCCTTCTGGCGCGCCTTGCCCATCGTCCGCACCGACCCGAACGGCGACGGCCGGTCGCCGGCCCAGGCGACGGCCGGCTCGTCCTCGGCCGGCTCGACCCGGGCGAAGCAGACGTGGTTCGGCGTCGCCCGCAGGACGAGGCCGCCCTCGACCGTGATCCGCACGACCCGGCCGCGGTACGGGTTGACCATCACCTTCGCGACCGGCACCGGAGCGACGACGCCGGAGCCGACGGCGGCGAGGACGAGGTCGCCGTCGCGGACGTCCTCGATCGGCCGCGGCCCGGTCGGCGTCTCGACCGGCGTGCCCGGCAGAATGCACTGGTCCGGGTCGCCGACGACGCAGAGGTTCGGGTGATCGACGTTCAGGCCGCGAGCGATGGCGTACTGGGCCTGGTTCGTGTCCTGGTACTCGTCGATCAGGACGTAGCGGAACCGGGCGTCGAGTTCCGCGCGCAACTCCTGGTCGTTCTTCAGGGCGAGGGCCGGCCAGTAGAGCAGGTCGTCGAAGTCGAGCGCGTTGCTCGACCGGAGGCGGGCCTCGTAGGCCGGGTAGACCTTGGCGACGGTCTGGTTGAAGAAATCGACCGCCTTCTCGCGGGCGAAGCGTTCCGGGCTCAGCAGCTGGTTCTTCGCCTTGCTGATCGCGCCGGAGAGGGCGTCGTTGCCGAAACGGCCCTCCTCCAGGCCGGCGTCCTCGACGGCGAGCTTCATCAGCCGGGCGCGGTCGTTCTGATCGTAGATGGTGAAGTTGCGGTCGAGGCCGAGCCGGTCGGCGTACATGCGGAGCAGCCGTGCCCCGAAGGCGTGGAACGTCGAGATCCAGAGGCGCGACCCGGGCAGCAGCGCCTCGACGCGCTGGCGCATCTCGCCGGCGGCCTTGTTCGTGAAGGTGATCGCGAGGATGTTCCACGCCGGGATGCCGTGCAGGAGCAGGTAGGCGACGCGGCGGGTGATGACGCGCGTCTTGCCGGAGCCGGGCCCGGCGAGGACCAGGAGCGGGCCGTCGATGTGGGTGACCGCCTCGGACTGGGCCGGGGTCAGGTCCGCCAGCAGGGCCGCGTCGGTCAGCGGTGGCATGCACGACTCCTTCGTGGGGCGCAAACTTCTCCCCCCGGATTGTACCTGGCGACGGCCGGTTTGCTAAGATCAGCAGGGGGCCGTCTGCGTCCGAGCGGGAGGGCGTCGTGGAGATCGCCGGGGTCGGGACCGAGATCGTCGAGTGCCTGCGCATCGGTCGCATGATCGAGCAGCACGGGGACCTGTTCCTGGCCCGGATCTACACGGCGCGCGAGATCTGCGAGTGCCAGGCGAAGAAGAAGTCGCTGGAGGCGTTCGCGGCCCGCTGGGCGGCGAAGGAGGCGGCGCTCAAGGCACTCGGCACCGCCTGGCGGCGCGGCCTGGCGTTCACCGACATCGAGATCCAGGCCGACGACGGCCCGCCGCGGGTCCACCTGATCGGGGCCGCGCGCGACCTGGCCGACCAGCAGCGGATCGTCGCGTTGCACCTCGCCCTGGCCCACTGCCGGGCTTACGCCACCGCGACGGTGATCGCGATGCGCCAGTGACCGCTCACCCGCCGGGCGACGGCCTCAGGACGTAGTACGCCAGCACCTGCAACGCCAGCGCGCCGAGGTTGCCGCCCGCGTGGAACAGGACCGGCACGGCGAGGGTGCCGCTGCGCAAGTACATCCACGCCAGGATGAAGCCGCCGACCTGGTTCTCCGGGCTCGGGTTGCCGTACACCCAGTGCAGCTGGGCGAACAGGACGCCGCTGGTGACGATGGCCCAGCCCGGCCCGGCAAGCGAGACGACCGCCCCGACCAGCGCCAGGCGGTAGATGACCTCCTCGACCAGCGGCGCATCGAGGCACATCCGGTGCAGCGCCTCGGGGATCCCGTCCAGGGGCGTCGCCTCATACGGAACGTGGATGCCGACGAGCCGCAAGGCGAGGTAGGTGACGAGGACGACCACGAAGAGGGCCGCCGCCAGAAGGAAGGCCGCCCACACCCAGCAGCTCCACGACGGCACCGGGGCGAAGGCGGACGGCAGCGTCCGCTCGCGGACGGGGGTGAGTTCCGTCAGGGCGACGGCCGCCGTCAGGGCGAGTAGGGCCCGCGACGGCGTGAGTATGTAGTCCCACCGCAGCAGGCCGACCAGGTACAGGTCGGCCAGCGGCACCGCCAGGGCCAGCAGGCAGACCGGCATCGGCCAGGTCGGGAAGCGGGGCCACGCCCCCGGCGGGGTCACGCCTTGAACCGGGCCAGGACGGCGTCGGCCGTCGGCGTCGTCTCGGCGTCGTCGTTGTCGGCGAGGGCGGCGAGGCACTGGCGGATCTTCCGGTCGGACAGCTTCAGGAAGTACCGCCCGATCCTCTCGTCGCGGGCCGTCTCGTCCGGGTGGCCGTTGCCGTGCTGGAGGAGGTGCTCCAGCCGCGACAGGACGCACGCCGACGCGTACAGCTCGCTCGCCGCCTCGGCGATGCGTTCCTGGGCGTACTGCTTGAACAGGATCGCCTCGCGGTGCTTGAACAGCTGCCCCTCGACCGCGACGCTGAACTCGCGGATGCGCCGGCCGAGCTCCTTCGCGTGCTTGTGGAGCTTCGTGCTGCGGACCGGCACGTCCGGGGCGATGAACCGCGACGAGAGCTGCTTCGCCCCGAAGCCGAGCAGCGTGCCAAGGTTCGAGAACGGCGAGCTGAGCGCCTCCTTGACGTGCAGGAGCGAGTCGGCGACCGGCTTGATGCCGACCATGGCGATGAACGGCTTGAGGACGTCGTTGGACCCCTCGCCGATCTGGTTCAGGCGCGCGTCGCGCAGGAAGCGGCCCAGCGGCGAATCCAGGAAGAACGACGCCCCGCCGTGGATCTGGATCGTGTCGTAAAGGATCTGCCACAGCGCCTCGGTCGTGAAGACCTTGAGGATCGCCGTCTCGAGCATGTAGTCCTCGAAGCCGCGGTCGATGAACGCGGCGCACTGGGCCGTCATCGCCTCCATCGCGAAGGCGTACGCCGCCGCCCAGGCGAGCTTCTTCTTGACGAGCTCGAACTCGGCGATCGGCTGCTCGAACTGGACGCGCTTCTGGGCGTGCCGGGCGGCCATCTCCAGGCAGACCTTCGCCGCCCCGGTGCAGGTCGAGCCGAACGTCGTCCGGCCGTAGTCGAGCACGGTCAGGGCGATCTTGAGCCCCTTGCCGACCGCGCCGAGGATGTTCTCCTTGGGGACGAACACGTCCTTCAGGGCCATCCGGCCGGTGGCCGTGCCGCGGATGGACCACTTCGCCATGCGCTGCTCGATGACCTGGAAGCCGGGCATGTCCGGCGAGACGAGGAAGGCGGTGATCTCCTTTTTCTTGTTCGCGCCGCCGCCGACGCCCGGCGTGCGGGCCATGACGGTGAGCACCTTGGCGATGCCGCCGTTGGTGATCCAGCGCTTCTCGCCGTTGAGGACGTAGCCCCGGCCGTCGGGCGTCGGGGTGGCGGTCGTCTGGACGTTGCTGGCGTCGGAGCCGGCCTGCGGCTCGGTCAGGGCGAACGCGGCGAGGTCCTCGCCGGTCATCAGCGTCGGCAGCCAGCGCGCCTGCTGCTCCGCCGTGCCGAACAGGAGCAGGGCCCGGATGCCGATCGAGTGGTGGGCGTTGACGAAGACGGCCGTGCTCGAGCAGTGGCCGCCGATGATCTCCATGACCTTGCAGTTCATCAGCTGCGAGAAGCCGCGGCCGCCGACCTCCGTCGGGGCGGTCGCCCCGAGGACGCCGATCCGGCCGAGGCCGCGGACGACGGAGTCGGGGATCTCGGCGTTGCGGTCGATCGCGTCCGCGTCGATGCCGGTGCGGCAGAAGTCGCGCACCTCGGCGAGGGTCCTGTCCAATTCCGCCTGCTGCTCGGCGGTCAGGGCCGGGTAGGGGAAGAGCAACTTCGACTGGAACTTGCCGAAGTAGAGGCCCTTGACGAAGCCGAGGGCGTGCTGGCCGGAGAAGAGGAGTTCCTCGGCCTGCTTGCGCTGCTGCTCGATCTGTTCGTTTGTCAGGGCCATGTGTCGCGCTCCCCAAGTGACCGTGGACGTGCCGTATCGAATACGGTCCTGGCCCGACGCGTGTGACGCGCCCGTGTGAGCGAGGGCCGGAGAATCCTTCCCACCCCTCTATGTTATCCTGTACATCGGCAGGAAGGGTAGGCCGCCTGGCGGGAATCACGCCAAACCCAGCAGCAGGTCGAGCGCCCAGCACCCGGGGTAGTGCGGTCCGGGGCCGCGCAGGTGGTCGAGCAGGCGGTGGCTGTCGCAGCCGGACTCTTCCAGGGCGTCGGCCAGGATCGGCAGGTCGGCCCAGCGGCGGTCGTCGAGCATCGCCCGGGCGAGGTTCGGCACGCAGCCGTCGTTCCACGCCAGCCAGAACGGGTCGAGCTGCACCGGCCGGTACGGGTTGCCGACGATCTCGCGCAGCACCGCCGCCTGGGCCGCCTCCTCGACGGCCCGGGCGTGGGCGACCTGGGCCTCCTCGCTCTCGCCCGGCACCGCGCCGTACGCCGCCTCGCGGCCGGCCTCCAGGGCGAGGGTCTGTAGTACGGCGCGGACGCCGCCGAGGGCCGGCTCGGTCGGGGCGTCCTCCGGATCGACCCCCTCGGCCTGCGGCGGCCGGCCGGTGCGGATGTCGTGGGCGAGGGCGTGGTAGACCGCCTGGAGGGCTAGCAGCTGGAAGAACGAGTCGTCGTAGGAGGCGTAGCGCGCCTGCTCCTCGGCCCGGGCGCGGTCGTCCTCGGTCGCCCGGCCCAGGGCGAACGCCTCGGCCACCTCCAGGGCGCGCCGGCTCTGCGGGTTGGTGATCAGGTGCATGACGCGCCGGCAGCACGCGACGGCGAACAGGCGCAGCTTGCGGTCGCTGAAGCGGTCGCCGAGGTCGTCGAGCATCGCGGCCGGGTCGCCGCACGCCTGCCAGTCGTTGTCGTTCATGAGCGATCCCTCCGACGGGCTGATTGTACCAGATCCGCTTCGGGTCCGTCAGAGCCGCGCACGCAGCTCGCCGCCAGGCGAGCGGAGTAAGCGGTCAAGGAGATACCCACCGGGCGGCGACCGCTTACTCCGCTCGAAGACTCGCTGCGTGCGCGGCTCTGACGGATGGTTGCAACCAGCGCTCTCTAGCCGTATGCTGGGGCGATCATCGCTTCCACGGCAGGGGCAGTCACCATGACGACCGCGCGGCATCTCGCAATCCTGGCACTCGGCCTCCTCGTCACGCTGGCGGCGTTCAGCCAGCGGACCGGCACCTTGCAGCCGCGGCTGTTCGCGATCCGCGACGCCCGCGTCGTCATCGAGCCGGGCAAGGCCCTCGACAAGGCGACGGTCGTCGTCCGCGATGGCCTCGTCGAGGCGGTCGGCCCCGACGTACCCATCCCGGCCGGGGCCCTCGTCATCGACGCGGCCGGCAAGACGCTCTACCCCGGGTTCATCGACGCGCTCGGCACCTGGGGCTACGACAGCGCCCTGCGCCGCTCCGAGGCCGGGCCGGCCTCCGCGGAGGATCTCGCCGCCGAGGCCCTCGCGACGACGAAGCCGGACAACCGCAAGGGCGTCACGCCTGAGTTCCAGACGGCGACCGCCCTGAAGGCCGACGACGAGGCGACGGAAAACTGGCGACGGGCCGGTGTCACCGCCCGGCTCGTGGCTCCCGACGGCGGCTTCTTCAGCGGCCAGAGCAGCCTCGTCGCCCTGAGCGGGGCCGCCCCGCGCGACACGGTCCTCCGCCCGGCCGTCGGCCAGCACCTGTCCTTCCGGCCGATCCAGGGCAACGACTACCCGCGCGTCCTGATGGGCGTCGTCGCCCACTGCCGGCAGACCCTCCTCGACGCCGGCCACTACCAGCGCCTCTGGCAGCGCTTCGCCGCCGACGGCTCCGGCAAGCGGCCGCCCTACGACCCGGCCCTCGCCGAGCTGGGCACCCTCCTCGGCCGGAAGCTGCCGGTCGTCGTCGAGGCCGACACGCGCGACGAGATCCACCGCGCCCTCGACTTCGCCAGGGAGTTCAACCTCCAGCCGGTCGTCTTCGGCGGCCGGAACGCCGCAAAGGCGATCGACCGCCTCAAGGCCGAGAAGGTGCCCGTCGTCCTCCGCCTCAACGTCGGCGAGGGCCGGGGGCCCGGCGAGGGCCGCGGCCGGGGGGGCCCCGCCCCCGAGGGCGGCGAACCGGAGGCCCCCACGGCCCTGCCGGAGCGGGCGAAGCAGGAGCAGGACCGGATCCAGCGCCTGGAGCGCGAGACGGCGAAGGCCCTGAGCGAGGCCGGGGTGCCGTTCGCGTTCGCGTCGTCCGGCCTGGCCGGCGACAAGCCGTGGGAGAAGCACCGCGAGCAGGTCCGCAAGCTGATCGAAGCCGGCCTGCCGGCCGACGCCGCCCTCAAGGCCCTGACGACCGACGCGGCCGACATCCTCGGCGCGGGCAAGCAGCTCGGCCGGATCGCCGCCGGCCGGCCGGCCCACCTCGTCCTCGCCGACGGCGACTGGCACAAGGCCGACACCCAGATCCACGAGGTCTTCGCCGACGGCGTCCGCTTCCGCTTCGACCCGAAGCCGAAGGAGAAGAAGCCGGACGAGAAGAAGCCCGAACCGATCGCCGTGCCGCCGATGCCGAAGGAGGGCAAGGCCGACGTCGCGACCGAGATCGAGGCCGACCGCGTGCCGAAGGTCCGCACGAAGGGGAACGTCGTCCTCCGCGGCGCGACGGTCCTGACCGTCGGCCCGCAGGGCAACCTGCCGGCGACGGACCTCCACGTCAAGGACGGCAAGATCGCCGCCATCGGCAAGAACCTGGCCGTGCCGGCCGACACGACGACGATCGACGCGACCGGAATGTACGTCATGCCGGGCATCATCGACACGCACTCGCACTTCGCCTGCTCGGGCGGCGTCAACGAGTTCAGTCTGTCGGTCGTGCCGGAGGTGCGCATCCGCGACGTGCTCAACAGCGAGGACGTCCAGATCTACCGCTCCCTCGCCGGCGGCGTGACGACGGCCCGCATCCTGCACGGCTCGGCGAACGTCGTCGGCGGCCAGGACGCGGTGCTCAAGATGAAGTACGGCGAGCCGGCCAGCTCGCTCCTGGTCACGACCGGGCCGCGCGGCGTCAAGTTCGCCCTCGGCGAGAACGTAAAGCGGACCGACGGCCGATTCCCCAACACGCGCCTCGGAGTCGAGGCCGTCCTGATCCGCGCCTTCAGCGAGGCCCAGGCGTACCAGAAGACGTGGGACGCCTACGAGAAGGACAAGGCCGCCGGGAAGCAGCCCGTCGAGCCGCGCCGCGACCTGCGCCTGGAGGCGCTGGCCGACGTGCTCAGGGGCGACCTGAAGGTCCACTGCCACTGCTACCGCGCCGACGAGATCCTGATGCTGCTCCGCGTCGCCGACAAGTTCGGCTTCAAGGTGCAGTCGCTCCAGCACGTGCTGGAGGGCTACAAGATCGCGCCGGAGATCGCCGCCCACGGGGCGAGCTGCTCGCTGTTCACCGACTGGTGGGCGTACAAGATCGAGGCGTTCGACGCGATCCCGTACGCGGCGGCGCTCGTCCACCAGGCCGGCGGCACGGTCTGTATCAAGTCGGACAGCAGCGAGCTGATGCGCCACCTCTACCAGGAGGCGGCCAAGCTCGTCAAGTACGGCGGCATGAGCGAGCAGGACGCCCTCAAGACGATCACGATCAACGCGGCGAAGCAGCTCGGCATCGACAAGCGGACCGGCTCGATCGAGGTCGGCAAGGACGCGGACCTGGCGATCTTCAACGGCCATCCGCTCAACAGCTACGCCCGCGTCGAGGCGACCCTTGTCGAGGGCGAGGTCTACTTCCAGCGGTCGGACAAGCTGACGCCGGTCGCCATGGCGGCGGAGTTCAAGCCGGCCCCGGTGCCGAACCTGCCGGCCGTCGCGACGAGCCCGGCCGGTCGCTACCTCGTCCGCGACGTGACGATCCACCCGGTCAGCGGCCCGGTCGCGCGCGGCAGCGTCCTGATCGAGAAGGGCAAGATCGACCAGGTCATCACCGACGGCCGGCAGCTCAAGCTGCCCGGCGACACCGTCGTCGTCGATGGTCAGGGGCTGCACCTCTACCCCGGCATGATCGACGCGGCGACGGTGATCGGCCTGAGCGAACTCGGCTCTTCCAAGGAGACGCAGGATTTCAGCGAGGGCGGCGACTTCCAGCCGGACCTGCGTGCGAGCACCGCCGTCAACCCGGACAGCGAGCTGATCCCGGTCACGCGGGCGAACGGCATCACGAGCGTCGTCACCCGGCCGACCGGCGGCATCGTCGCCGGCCAGGCGGCGCTCATCAACCTCGCCGGCTGGGTGCCGCGCGAGATGGCCGTCGTCGATCCGCTCGGCCTGTCGATCGACTTCCCGACCGCCCGGTTGACGTTCAGCGGCGACCCGGTCCTGCCGGCCCTCGGGCGGATGATGGCGAAGAAGCAGCGCGAGGAGAAGATCCGCCGGCTGCGCGACCTGTTCGCCCAGGCGAAGGTCCACGACGAGGCGAAGAAGCAGAACCCGGACCTGCCGGCCAACCCGCGCCTGGAGGCCCTCATCCCCTACGCCAAGGGCGAGAAGCCGGTCCTCATCTCGGCCAACCGGGCGAACGAGATCGTCGAGGCGCTCAAGCTCGCCGACGACCTGAAGTGGAAGGTCGTCCTGACCGGCGGCATCGACGCGTGGAAGGTGGCCGACGAGCTGAAGAAGCGCGACGTGCCGGTCATCCTCGGCCCGCTGATGACGCTGCCGCAGGAGGGCCACGACCCGTACGACGCCCCGTTCGCCGCGGCGGCGAAGCTGCACGCCGCCGGGGTGCGCTTCTGCATCCGCTCGGCCGGGACGACGAACGTGCGCAACCTGCCCTACGAGGCGGCGATGGCCGTCTCCTACGGCCTGCCGGCGGAGGAGGGCCTGCGGTCGGTGACGCTCAACGCGGCGAAGATCCTCGGCGTCGAGAAGGAGCTCGGCAGCGTCGAGGCCGGCAAGCGGGCGAACCTGATCCTGACGACGGGCGACCCGCTCCAGGTCGCGACGCAGACGGTGCTGCTGTTCATCGACGGCAAGCCGGTCGCGCCGACGAGCAAGCACACGAAGCTGTACGAGCGCTACCAGGAACGGTTGCGTGAGGTACAGTCGGGTAGGGCCCCGCTCGGGACGAAGTGACACCGGGGGGCCATCACCCACCGGAGAACGCCATGCCGCGACATGAACAAGCCCGGCCGGTACCGACCGGCCCGGGCCGCGCCGAACTGACGGAAGCCGACCTGGAGCGCGTCCAGGCCGGCAAGGGCGGCAACAGCAACGGCGGCGACTCGCCGCTGACGCGCGTGCGCGCCCGCTTCCTGGACGAGATCTCGATCCACCTCGTGCCGGCGTAGGCCGGACGGGCTGGAGGCCATGCACGACGACCCGACGCTGACCGCCCCGATCGACGAGGACGCCCGCCGCCGGTTCGAGCAGGCGTGGGCGGCCGGCACGCCGGTGCCGATCGAGGCGGTGCTGCCGACGCCGGAGGATCCGCGCTGGCTCGGGACGCTCGTCGAGCTGGTCCTGATCGAGCTGGAATTGTCGTGGAAGCGCCGAGCCCAGGCCGGCGAGACCGCCTCGGGCCCGTCGGTCATCGCCGTCGCCGACTACGTGCGCCGCTTCCCCGCACTGGATCGACCGGACCTCGTCCGGCTCCTCAACCTCCACGAAGAAGACCTCCGCCGGCGGTACGACGGCACGCTCGTCACCGGCGCGGGAGAAAGCCGACCCGCCGACGGTCGGAGGCCGACGGCCGTCCCGGGGTACGAGATCCTTGGCGAGCTGGGCAAGGGCGGCATGGGCGTCGTCTACCGCGCCCGCCAGGTGCGGCTCGGCCGGCTCGTCGCGCTGAAGATGATCCTCGGCCCCGGCCTGGCCGACCCGGACCGGCGCGACCGGTTCCAGCGCGAGGCGGAGGCGGTCGGCCGGCTCCGCCATCCGAACATCGTCCAGATCCACGAGGTCGGCGAGCAGGACGGGGTGCCGTACTTCTCGCTCGAGCTGGTGGAAGACGGCACGCTCGCCCGGCGGATCGCCGGGACGCCGCTACCTGCCGCCGATGCGGCCCGGACGGTCGCCGCCGTTGCGCGGGCGGTCCAGGCGGCGCACGCGGCGGGCATCCTGCACCGCGACCTGAAGCCGGCCAACGTCCTGCTCGCCGCCGACGGCACGCCGAAGGTGGCCGACTTCGGCCTGGCGAAGCGCATCGAGGAAGACGGCCAGACGATGTCCGGCCAGGTGCTCGGCACGCCGAGCTACATGCCGCCCGAGCAGGCGCGCGGCGACCGGGACGTCGGCCCCGCGGCGGATGTCTGGGCCCTCGGCGCGACCCTGTACGAATGCCTGACCGGCCGGCCGCCGTTCAAGGGCGCGACGACGATCGACACGATCTGGCAGGTGCTGCACCAGGAGCCGGCCGCGGTCCGGCAGCTGAACGCCCAGGTGCCGCGCGACCTGGAGACGATCTGCCACAAGTGCCTCCAGAAGGATGCGGCGAAGCGCTACGCCAGCGCCGCCGCCCTGGCCGACGACCTGGACCGATTCCTCGACGGCCGGCCGATCCACGCCCGGCCGGTCGGGGCCCTGGAGCGCGGCCTGAAGTGGGTGCGCCGCCGGCCGGCCGTCGCCGGCCTGGTCGTCGCCACGGCGGTCGCCCTGCTCGCCCTGGTCGGGACGGCGGTCGCCCTGTCGTACAGCGCCCGGCTCGAAGCGGCCCGCGACCTGGCGGAGACGAACCGCCAGCGGGCCGACGACGCGGAGGCCCGCGCCCGGAGGCTGCTCTACATGGCGCGGATGTCCCTGGCCCACCGCGCCTGGGACGTCGGCGAGGGGGCCCAGGTCCTCGACCTGCTCGACGAGTACGCCGCCCCAGAACCGGGCCGGCCCGACCCGCGCGGCTTCGAGTGGCACCTCCTGCGGCGGGCGTCGCGCCACCTGGCCGCCTTCCCCGGCCACGGCGACGACATCCAGGACGCGGCGTTCAGCCCGGACAATCGCACGCTCGCCTCCTGCGGCGACGACGGCGTCGTGCGGCTCTGGAACCTCGCGTCCGGCCGGCTGCTCCGGTCGCTCCCCGACCTGGGCAAGTGGGCGACGCAGCTGGCGTTCCACCCCGGCGGAAGCCGGCTCGCCGCCGCCGGGGAGAAGGGCGTCGTCGTCTGGGAGGTGGCCGACGGGCGGGTCGCGTTCCGGTTCGACGGCCACAAGGGCAAGGCCCGCGCGGTCGCCTTCAGCCCGGACGGCTCCCGGCTCGCCTCGGCCGGCGACGGGTCGGTCCAGGTCTGGGACGCCGCGACCGGGGCGGTTCACTCCCGCGTCGATCTGAAACAGGAGACCGTCCGCCGGCTGGCGTACCGCCCGGACGGGCAGCGGTTCGCCTGGGCGTCCGGGGTGGCGGGCCCGGAGAAGGGGCGCGTCTCGATCCGTGACGCCACCACCGGCGCGGAGGTGACCGCCCTGAAGACCGGCCCGGTCGGCGGGCTGGCGTGGAGCCCGGACGGCAAGCGCCTGGCCACGGCCGGCGCGCCGGGCGAGCTGACGCTCTGGGACCCGGAAGCCGGCCAGGTCGTGGGGAGATGGCAGGGCGGCCAGCCCGGGGCCGAGGAGGTCGCCCCGGTCGCCTTCAGCCCGGACGGCACCCGGCTTGCCTCGCCCGGGCCGGACCGGGCGGTGCGCGTCTGGGACGCGGCGACGCGCAAGGAACTCTTCGCCCTGCGCGGCCACCGGGTCCGGGTCGGCTTTCTCGCCCCGGCGGTCGGCATCCGCGCCGTGGCGTTCAGCCCGGACGGCACACGCCTCGTCTCCGGCGGGGCGGACCGCGTCTTGCGCCTGTGGGACCTGCGCGACCGGGAGCCGGCCCTGCCGCCGGAGATCCCGGCCCGGGCGAAGTACCGCCTGTTCAGCCCCGACCGCCAGCGGCTGGCCACCGCCGAGGGGAGCGACACCGTCACGGTCTGGGACCCGTTCACCGGCAAGGTCGTCCGCCAGGTGAAGCGCCCGGGCGAACGCCTCCGGCCGCTGCTGTTCAGCCCGGACGGTCGCCTGCTCGCCGTCGGGTGTTCGGCGACGCCGTTCATCGACCGGCCCGGCAAGGTGACGGTCTGGGACATCGCGACCGGCCGGGAGGTGCTGACCCTGAAAGGGAAGGAGGAGTTGCCCCAGACGGCGTTCAGCCCGGACGGCCGCTGGTTCGCGTGGGCCGGCCACGGCATCGTCCTGGGCGACTTGACCACCGGCGAGCAGGTCCACGCCTTGCACGGCCACGACTTCACCGTCTACGATGTGGACTTCAGCCCGGACGGCCGCCGGCTGGCCTCGTGTAGCGAGGACGGCCTGGTCAAGCTATGGGACGTCGCGAGCGGCAAGGAGTTGCTCACGCTGCGCGGCCACGAGTGGGGCGTCCGCGCGGTGGCCTTCAGCCCGGACGGCGGACTCGTCGCCTCCGCCAGCGGCGACAACACCGTCCGCCTGTGGGATCCGGAAAGCGGCCGCCTCGTCCGCACCCTGCGCGGGCTGGCCGGCCATCGCGGCGGGGTGCGTGGGGTTTTCTTCAGCCCGGACGGCCAGCGGATCCTCTCCGTCGGCGACGACGGCATGGTCAAACTCTGGGACCGCGAGACCGGGCTGGAGGTGCTCACCGCGACGGGCAAGGCGGCGGACGAGGTCCGCGAGGCCTGGTCGGCGGCGCGACGGCCGTGATCCGGAGGATTCGTCGATGCTCCCCGCCCTGCTCGCGCTGGCGCTCGCCGCGCCGGACCCGGCCCCGTTCGACGCGATCGTCCGCGACGCCCAGCGCGCCTGGGGCGTGCCAGGCGTCGTCGTCGCCGTGGTCAAGGCGGACGAGGTACTCTACCTCCAGGGCCACGGCTCGGTCGGCCACGGCTCGCCGCGTCCGATGACGCCGCAGACGCTCTTCCCGATCAGCTCCTGCACGAAGGCCTTCACCTCGACGCTCCTGGCCCAGCTCGTCGACGACGGCAAGGTCGCCTGGGACGACCCGGTCCGCAAGCACGTCGCCGAATTCAAGCTGAGCGACCCGCTCGCCGACCGCGAGGTGCGGCTGCACGACCTGCTCTGCCACCGGACCGGCCTCGCGGCGCACCAGTACCTGTGGTACCGCGCCCCGTGGTCGCGCGCGGAGCTGATCCGCCGCGTCGGCCTGGTGCCGCTCGACAAGCCGTTCCGGTCGGCGTTCCAGTACCAGAACACGATGTGGGTCGTCGCCGGCCAGGCGGCCGAGAACGCCGGCGGCAAGCCGTGGGAGACGCTCCTGCGCGACCGGCTCCTGACGCCGCTCGGCCTGACGCGGACGTCCACCCACGCCGACGGTATCCCCGAAGCGAAGCTCGCCCGCGGTCACCGCTTCGGGCCGGACGGCCTGGAGAACGTACCGCTCTACCTGATCGACAAGCCGGACCCGGCCGTGTCGGTGCTTTCGTGCGGCAGCGACCTCGCCCGCTGGCTGCAATTCCACCTGCGCGGCGGCACGGTCGACGGCCACCCGCTCGTCAAGAAGGCGACCCTGGAAGCGACGCGGACGCCGAGAATAACGCTGCCGTTGGAGGGGCTAGAACGCGAACTGCAACCCGAGACGGTGCAGATGTCGTACGGCCTGGGCTGGGTGTTGCAGGACTACCGCGGCCGGCCGCTCGCCAGCCACGCCGGCGTCCTCGACGGCTTTCGCGTCCACCTGACGCTCGCTCCGCGCGACGGCGTCGGCATCGCCATTCTCGCAAATGTCGAGCGCACGCGGATGCACCTCGCCCTGAGCAACGCCCTGCTCGACCACGTCCTCGGCGTCGAGAAGCGCGACTGGAACCGGACCTTCCTCGACGCGATCGCCCGGGCCGAGAAGGCGGTGACGCCGTCCCCGCCGCCGCTCGTCGGGACAAAGCCGCGCCTGCCGCTCGACGCCTACGCGGGTCAGTACGAGCACCCCGCCTACGGCACCGTCACGGTCAAGACGGCCGGGGCGTCGCTGCGGCTGACGTACCACCGCTTCACCGGGCCGCTGGAGCACGTCCACCTGGACACGTTCCGGTTGCGCGAGCCGGACCTCGACAACCCGACGCTCGGCTTCCATCTCGACGGCGCGGGCAAGGTCGAGCGGCTGGAGATGCTCGGCGGCTTCCAGGTGTCCTTCCGCCGCGTCGCAGAGTGACGGCCCACTCCAGATAGCCCCCGGCTTGCCGGGGGTTCTTCGTCTCCAAAACCCCGGGCAAGCCCGGGGCTATCTGGGGACATGACGTGCGGCCTCACACCACGACAAGCACCTTGCCAACGAGCGTCCCGGCCTTGCCGAGGGTGTTCTCCTCCAGGAAGCGGTGTGCCGCGGCCGTCTCGGCGACCGGGAACGTCTTGCCGACCGGCGGCTTCAGCTGCCCGGACGCGAGCCAGCGGTTCATGTCGTCGGCGCAGGCGCGCTGCTCGTCCGGCGTCGCGTTGAACATCGCGAAGCCGAGCAGGCTCAGCCCCTTGACGTAGAACGGCCCGACCGGCAGCACCGGCTGCGACGTGCGCCCGGCGATGACGACGATCCGGCCACGCGGGGCGGTCAGATCGACGGTCTTCACGAGGTCCTGCTCGCGCTGCGTCTCGTACCAGACATCGACGCCCTTGCCGCCGGTCAGCTCCTTCACCCGGGCCGGCACGTCCTCGTCACGGTAGTTGATCGCCGTGCCGCCCCACGACTTGACCAGGGCTGCCTTCTCCGCGGTGCCGACGGTCGCGATCGCCTTCGCCCCGGCGGCGAGCGCCATCTGGACGACCATCGACCCGACGCCGCCGGTGCCGCCGTTGACGAAGACCGTCTCGCCCGCCTTGAGCCGCGCCGCCCCGAACAGGCCGAGGTGGGCCGTGATGCCGGTCAGCGCCCCCGCCGCGGCCGCCTCGTCCCCGACGCCGTCCGGGATCGGGTACAGCCAGTCCTCGTGGACGCACGCCAGCTCGGCGGCGGTGCCCTGCCGGCCGAGCAGGCCCTGGTTGCTGCCCCAGACCCGGTCGCCGACCTGGAAGCGCTTCGCCCCCGGGCCGACGCTTTCGACGACGCCGGCCAGGTCGCTGTTGGGGATGAACGGCAGCGGCAGCTTCATCGCCACGGTGCCGGCCCGGACGTAGACGTCAATCGGGTTGAGGCCCGAGACGCGCACCCGGACGCGGACCTCGCCGGCTTGCGGGACCGGGTCGGGAAGGTCGGCGTAGCGGATGACGTCGGGGCTGCCGGTCGCGGTGAGGGAAGCGGCTTTCATGGTCCAGGCTCCGCGCTGCCGGCCGCGTCGGGCGAGCGGGTCGAAACGGCTTGCAGGCCGCGACATCGGCCGTCGATGCTGGTATGATACCGGGATGCCGCACCCGCGGCGCGATCCTTCTCTCCGGTCGCCTACAGGAGGTGCCGATGGCCACCGCAACGACCGCTCCCCGCACGTCTCTGGGGATCTCGCCGCGCATCGAAGAGCGGCTCGCGAACGGCGAGCTGACCCAGCAACAGGTCGACGACTTCCGCGCCTTCCTCGACGTGGTCGAACGAGACCTACTCCAGCACCGGATCATCACCAACAACGCCTACACGGCCTGGTTCCAGAAGGGCGAGGCGACCGACGCCGAGCTGAAGCACTTCATCAAGCAGTTCTCCGTCTTCTCGAACCTCTTCCTCGTCGCGTCGCTGCTCAAGGTCATCAACGCCCCGACCCTGCAGCAGGCCCGGCAGAGCAAAGAGATCCTGATGAACGAACTGGGCGTCATCTACCGCCGCCGCGAGCAGCCGGCCGGGGCGCGCAACGGCCAGAGCGAGGACGACAAGGACCGCGAGGGCGACCCGGAACTCGTCAGCACCGAGGGCACCGTCGACGGTGGGACGTGCCGGTTCCAGGCGGCCCACTTCGAGTGGCTCTTGAAGATCGGCGAGAACGTCGGCCTGTCGTTCGACGACATGGGCAAGCGCAAGCACGGCCGGCCGGGGACGCTCGTCTTCTGCGACGAGCTGGCCCGCCTCTACGGCAGCGACGACGGCCAGATCGCCGAGGGGGCGAGCTTCGCCGTCGAGAACTGGGCCGCCGCCGGTTTCTGGCAGGAACTCGAAGACGGCCTGATGGTCATCAAGCAGCAGCGCCTGCCGAAGCTGAAGCTCGCCTTCTTCACCTGGCACAACCGCGTCGAGGCGCAGCACGCCAGCCACACGATGGAGGAGCTCGAAGAGGTCTACTTCGGCGACGACTTCGACCGGGCCAAGTTCTTCGAGGGCGGCAAGCAGATCCTCGAGGCGGTCGCCGCGTTCTGGGACGGGCTGGAGAAGGACCGCCTCGACAAGGTGTACACGGCGTGAGCGCTCACCAGCCCGGAGCGCAAGCGACGGACAATTGCTGCCGTCGGTTGCGCTCCGGGCTGGTAACGCCGCTCGCCTTTCGGAGTTTCCCCATGTCCACCGACCACCTGCCGCTGCGGCGCATCGACCACGTCCGGTTCTTCGTCGGCAACGCCCGCCAGTCGGCGTACTTCTACCGCAACGCCTTCGGCTTCGAGGTCGTCGCCTACGCCGGTCTAGAAACGAAGACGCGCCACGAGGCGGGCTACGTCCTCCGCCAGGGCGACATCACTTTCGTCCTCGCCTCGCCGCTGGGGCCGGAGCACCCCGAGGCGAACCGGATCGTCCTGCACGGCGACGGCGTCCAGGACGTCGCCCTCGAGGTGGACGACGTCCGGGCGACGTACAACAAGGCGGTCGAGCGTGGGGCGGTCGGCGTCATCGGGCCGACGGTGCTCGAAGACGAGTTCGGCGTCTACGAGACGGCGACGATCCGCGCCTACGGCGACACGACGCACAGCTTCGTCAACCGGGACCGCTACAAGGGCGTCTTCGCGCCGGGCTATCGGCCGCTCGACCCGGAGCGCTACCACCCGACCACGGCCCGGCCGGCCGGCCTCGTCGCCATCGACCACATCGTCGGCAACGTCGAGGAAGGCCGCATGAACGACTGGGTCGGCTTCTACGAGCGCGTCCTCGGCTTCAGCCAGCTCGTCAGCTTCGACGACAAGGACATCTCGACCGAGTACACCGCGCTCATGTCGAAGGTCGTCCAGAGCGGCAACCACCGGATCAAGTTCCCGATCAACGAGCCGGCCAGGAGCAAGCGCAAGAGCCAGATCGACGAGTACCTCCAGTTCTACCGCGGCCCCGGCGTCCAGCACATCGCGCTGGGGACGCGTGACATCCTGGCGTCGGTGCGGGCCCTCCGCGCCAACGACGTCTCGTTCCTGCGCGTGCCGCGCGCCTACTACGACCTGCTGACCGAGCGCGTCGGCAAGATCGACGCCCCGGTCGATGAGCTGGCCGAGCTGGGCATCCTCGTCGACAAGGACGACGAGGGCTACCTGTTGCAGATCTTCACCAAGCCGGTGCAGGACCGGCCGACCGTCTTCTTCGAGATCATCGAGCGGCGCGGCTCGCGCAGCTTCGGCAAGGGCAACTTCAAGGCCCTGTTCGAGGCGATCGAGCGCGAGCAGGCGCTGCGCGGGACGCTCTGAGGGCAGCATCATGCCGCAGTACCTCCGACTGGGCCGGCTGCCGCCCAAGCGGCACACCGAGTTCCCGCAGTCGCCCGGCTACAAGGGCGAGGGCCTCTACTACGAGGAGGTCGTCACCACGGCCGGTTTCGGCCGGGCGTACAGCATCGCCTACCACCTCCGGCCGCCGACGCGCGTGACGAAGGTCGAGCCGGCCGGCACCGTCGAGCTGGAGACGGTCGATCAGCCGACCCTGCGGCACCACCACCTCAAGTCGGGCAAAATCCCCCGCAAGGGCGACCCGGTCACCGGCCGGTTGCCGCTGCTGACCAACAAGGACGTCACGCTGAGCCGCTGCCGGCCGGCGGCGGGCCAGACGGAGCTGTACCGCAACGCCACCGCCGACGAAGTGATCTTCGTCCACCACGGCCGGGGGGCCCTGCACACCCACTTCGGCGTGCTGCCGGTCCGGCCGTTCGATTATGTCGTGATCCCGCGCTGCACGACGTACCGGATCGACCTCGACCTGGACGTGCCGGCCGACCTGCTCGTCATCGAGTCGGCCGGCGTCGTCGAGGTGCCGCCTCGCTACCTGAACAGGGACGGCCAACTCCGCCTCGGCGCGCCATACTACGAGCGCGACCTGCGCGGCCCGTCCGAGCTGGCCACCGTCGATAGCGACGAGCCGACGACGGTCCTGATCCGCGACGACCGCCGGCTGACGCGCTACACGTTGGCGAACCACCCGTTCGACGTCGTCGGTTGGGATGGTTACCTGTATCCGTTCGCGTTCAACGCGGACGACTTCGAGCCGATCACCGGGACGATCCACCAGCCGCCGCCGGTGCAGCAGACGTTCGAGGCCCCGGGGTTCGTCATCTGCACGTTCGCGCCGCGGCTGCTCGACACGCACCCGCAGGCGGTCAAGGTGCCGTACGCGCACTCGAACGTCCAGGCGGACGAGGTGCTCTACTACGTCCGGGGCAAGTTCGGTAGCCGGCGCGGCGTCGAGGAGGCGTCGTTCACGCTGCACCCGCGCGGCATCCCTCACGGGCCGCACCCGGGCACGATCGTCGCCAGCCGGCCGATGACGCGCACGGATGAATTGGCCGTCATGGTCGATACGGTCGAGCCGCTGCTGCTGACGCGGCAGGCGATGGAACTGGACGACGCGACGTATCCGCAGAGCTGGCTGGATTAGCCGTCGCGCAACGGCCGGGTCGCCTCGCGGAGGACGGCCTGGAACTTCTCGCCCGGCTCGGTCAACTCCAGGCCGTCGGAGCCGCGCCGCCGGGCGATCAGCCGGACGGCGTTCTCCGGGGCGATGTCGTCGTGGAGCGGCCGCGTCGGCAGCTTACCAGCGGCGCGCGAGACGACCGAGCGCGGCACGAGGCCGACGCCGAGGCCGTCCTGCACGAACTGCAAGATGACGCCCCAGCCGCCGACCTCGCAGACGACGCGCGGCAGGGCCGTGACGCCCGCCTTCTCCAGCAGCCGGCCGAACTCCTGGCGGATGCCCGCGTCCGCTTCCGGCAGGACGAGCGGCAGTGTCCGCAGCTGCTCGGCGGTGACGCCGTCTTCGGGCAGGGCGTCGAACTGGGCCGCCGCGCGCGACTTCGTCGCGCAGACGAGGACGAGCGGGTCGGCGAAGAGTTCCTCGACGTGGAGGTCGCGGCGGGCGATGCGCTGGATCGCCGCCGGGTCGTGTCCGACGACGGCCAGGTCGAACTGGCCGCCGGCGACGCCGGTGATGCGGTCCCGGCCGCGCTGCGTCGAGACGCGCAGCATGACGTCCGGGTTCGCCGTGTGGAATTTCTTCACCGCCTCGCGGACGAAGCCGGTCACCGCCTCCTGGCCGCACGCGAAGCTGACGACCGGCAGCCGGTCCGCCGTCGCGAACGCCGTGAACAACTCCCACCGCCGCAGCTGGTCGATCGCCAGGTCGAAGACGGCGCTGCCCTCCGCGGTCGGGTGGAACGTCTTGCCCTCCTTGCGCAACCAGACGAGCCGGCCGGACCGGGTCCCCTTACCGGACGTGTGCAGCGGCTTGATCCGCTTCGAGACGCTCGCCTCGTTGATGCCGAGGGCCTCGGCCGTGCGCGAGACGGAGCCGTCGCAGCGGACGAGGGTGACGAAGGTGCGGAGCAACTCCGGCGTCAGGATGATCTCGGGACGCGGCATGGCGGTTTCTTCTCGCCGAGACGTGAGGGGCGTGTCGTTGCCTTCTTGTAGAATAGGCGGAGCCCGCGGCGCAAGCAAGGGGCTTCGTGGGGAAGAACCCTTGCTTGCGCCGCGGGCTCCGAAGAAGGTCACGCCGCCCGCGTCCGCCGCGCCTCCGACAGCGCCTCGCGGATGCGGGCGAACGGCTCGACGAGGTCGAGCGTCTCCTCGGCCTTTTCGATCAGGTCGCGAACCCCCTCGACCTCGTGGCCGAACCGGGCGTGGCCGCGCAGGGCGGGGCGGCGGTCGCGTCGCTCGCGCACCGCGACGCCAGGCAGGTCGGCTTCGCCACGGTCGGGGCCGGGCAGCCAGACGACCGGCACGTCGAGCTTGAGGCGCAGGTCGAGCACCGCCTCGGTGTCCGTGACGACCAGCCGGATCGGCAGGCCGGTCTTCTCGATGAGGGCCTTGCCGATCAGGTCGCCGCAGAGGTAGGCGGGAAGCGTCGGGCCGTAGAGGATTTGTTGGACGCGGTTCGGCTGGACGGCGCTGGTGAGGCGGAACTCGAGCGGCCGGCCCCAGCTGTTGACGACCATGTAGCCGCCGACGTAGGCGGTGTGCTCTTGCAAGACGGTCAGGAAGCCGAGGTGCAGCGGCGCGGTGTTCGTGTCCATGAACCGGTCCCCTGGAAGGAACGCGCGCCCATCCCCAGGGGCGACGCGAGGCATTCCTTCCCATCGGGCCGGGCGCGTCCGCCGCTTGAGTCGGTTCGTCGGCGGACCGACCGGGGCGAAACCGCCTCGTGGCGACCGTGCCGGCCGGCCGCTACAACCCTCCCGAACCGCCGGGCCGGGCGACCCCGCAATGTCACCAAACGCCGGCGCGTCGGCGCTTGCGACGCGGTCGTGCGAGGAGTAGACTCACCGCATCTTCCCCGCGTCCGGTCGCCCGCGTGAAAGGAACCGACCCGATGTCCTCGCTCCTGTGGAACCGCCGCTACGTCCTGCAGACCCTCGGGGCCGGCGCGCTCGGCGCGGCCGTCGCCGGCGAGGCGGCCGCCCAGCCGGCCGAGATCAAGGGCCGCCTCAAGCAGTCGGCCTGCAAGTGGTGCTACGGCAAGGTGCCGTTCGACAAGCTGTGCGCCGAGCTGAAGAAGATCGGCTACCAGTCGATCGAACTGCTCCTGCCGAACGAGGTTCCGACCGCGAAGGCCGCCGGCCTGACGTGCGCCCTGCTCGGCGGGGCGGACATCGCCAACGGCCTGAACCGCAAGGAGAACCACGAGAAGATCGAGACGCGCCTCCGCGAGTTCATCGACTTCGCGGCGAAGGAGGGCGTCCCGAGCGTCATCTGCATGTCGGGCAACCGCAAGGGGATGCCGGACGACATGGGCCTGGAGAACTGCACCATCGGCCTGAAGAAGGTCGTCGGCTACGCCGAGGAGAAGAAGGTCACCCTGATCATGGAGGGGCTCAACAGCAAGGTCGACCACAAGGACTACATGTACGACAAGACGGCGTGGGGCGTCGAGCTGTGCAAGCGGGTCGGCTCGGAGCGCTTCAAGCTCCTCTACGACGTCTACCACATGCAGATCATGGAGGGGGACGTCATCCGGACGATTAAGCAGTACAAGGACTACATCGGCCACTACCACACCGGCGGCAACCCCGGCCGGCACGAGATCGACGACACGCAGGAGCTGAACTACGCCGCGATCTGCAAGGCGATCGTCGAGACCGGGTACAAGGGCTACCTCGCCCAGGAGTTCATCCCGGTGAAGGACACCCTGGCGTCGCTGACCCAGGCGTTCAAGATTTGCGACGTGTGAGCCCTTCCGTAGGTCAGGCTTTCCAGCCTGACTTCTTGCCGTCGAAGAGTCAGGCTGGAAAGCCTGACCTACGAAAGCCAGTCGGCGACGCTCGGGGCGAAGTACGTCAGGATCATGTCCGCCCCGGCCCGGCGGATGCTCGTCAGGATCTCCAGGGCGATGCGCCGCTCGTCGATCCAGCCCTTCGCCGCGGCGGCCTTCACCATCGCGAACTCGCCCGAGACGTTGTACGCCGCAAGCGGCACCGGGAAGGCGTCCTTCACCCGGCGGATGATGTCGAGGTAGCTCAGGGCCGGCTTGACCATGAGCAGGTCGGCCCCCTCGTCGAGGTCGAGGGCCGCCTCGCGCAGGGCCTCGTCGCCGTTGGCCGGGTCCATCTGGTACGTCGTCCGGTCGCCGAACTGCGGCGGCGACTCGGCCGCGTCGCGGAACGGGCCGTAGAACGCCGACGCGTACTTGACCGCGTACGACAGGATCGACACCTGCTGGAACCCGGCCGCGTCGAGGCCGGCCCGGATCGCGCCGACCATGCCGTCCATCATGCCCGACGGCGCGACGACGTCCGCCCCGGCCCGGGCGTGCGCGACGCACTGCGCCGCCAGGTTCGGCAGCGTCGCGTCGTTGTCCACGTCGATCCGACCGGCGACCGTGTGCAGGATGCCGCAGTGGCCGTGGTCGGTGTACTCGCAGAAGCACTCGTCCGTCATCAGCAGGACGCGGTCCTTGAACTGCGCCTTGAGCTTGCGCAGGGCCTGGGCGACGATGCCATCCTCGGCCCAGGCGCTGGAGCCGGTCGCGTCCTTGCGGTCGGGGATGCCGAAGAGGATGAACGCCCGGACGCCCTTGTCGAACGCCCGGCCGACCTCGTCGACGAGGGTGTCGGTCGAGAGCTGGAAGTTGCCCGGCATCGACGCGATCTCCTTGCGGACGCCCTGGCCGTGCCGGACGAACAGCGGGAAGATCAGGTCGCTGACGTGCAGCGTCGTCTCGCGGACGAGGTCGCGCAGGAGCGGGTGCGCCCGCAGGCGGCGCGGCCGGATGGTCGGGTAGCCCGGGTTCATGCCGCACCCTTGCGGTAGGCCGCGTTCGCCGCCGCGACGCCGCCGGTGGCGTTGAGGCATTGTTCGAGCGCCCCCAGGAACGCCAGCACGACCGGCGGCTGGCTGTTAAATCCCATGAGCCCGATGCGCCAGACCTTGCCCTTGAAGTCGCCCAGGCCGGCCCCGATCTCGATGGAGAACTCCCTGAGCAGCCGCTGGCGGATCGGCAGGTCCTCGACGCCGTCGGGGATGCGGACCGCGTTCAGCTGCGGCAGCCGCTGGCCCTCCGGCGCGACGTAGCGCAGGCCGAGGGCTTCCAGGCCGGCCTTCAGGGCCAGATGGTTGGTCCGGTGCCGCTGCCAGCGTCCTTCGAGGCCCTCCTCCAGCACGAGGCGTAGCCCCTCGCGCAGGGCGTAGACCATCGAGATCGGCGCGGTGTGGTGGTAGACGCGGTCCTCGCCCCAGTACCTGGTGATCGTGGTGACGTCGAGATACCAGCTCTGCACCTTCGTCTTGCGCCGTCCCATCGCGTCGATGGCCCGCTGGCTGAACGAAACCGGCGACAGGCCGGGCGGACAGCCGAGGCCCTTCTGCGAGCAGCTGTAGACGGCGTCGAACTCCCACGCGTCCACCTCGACCGGCACGCAGCCGAGCGAGGTGACGGCGTCGACGACGAGGAGCGTGTCGAACTCGTGGCACAGCTTGCCGACCTGCTCGATCGGCTGGTGGACGCCGGTGCTCGTCTCGGCGTGGACGATCGCGAGCACCTTCGGCCGGACGCGGCGGAGTTCGTCGCGGATCGCGTCGAGCGGGATCGCCTCGCCCCAGGGGCGTTCGAGCTTCGTCACCTCGGCCCCGCAGCGGCCGGCGATGTCGATCATGCGCTGGCTGAAGAAGCCGTTCGAGCCGACGACGATCCTGTCGCCGGGTTCGAGCAGGTTGACCAGGCACGCCTCCATGCCGGCCATGCCGGTGGCGCTGACCGGGAAGGTGATCTTGTTCTGGGTGCGGTAGACCTGGCGGAGCATCTCCGCCGTCTCGTTCATGATCTGGAGGAAGTACGGGTCGAGATGGCCGACGAGCGGCAGGGCCATCGCGGCGAGGACGCGCGGGTGGGCGTCGCTCGGCCCGGGGCCGAGCAAGAGACGCGGCGGCGGGTTGAGCTGGCCGGGCAGGGTCGTCATGGGAGCGTCTCCGAAGGTCGTCTTGGCCGGAGCCCGTGGCGCGAGCCAGGATGTTCTATGGACCTTCGATTGACTGTCGTCCCTCCGCCTGGGTTGGTCCGCTCATTCCGGCGGTGAGGGCAGCCGGCGCTGGTCGGGGTTCCAGAGCCCGAGCCCGAGCGGCTCCCGCTGGTACGGCGTGCCCGCGATCTCGGTGGGGGATTCGATCCGTAATCCGTCCGGTCGTTCCACCAACCGCAGGGTCTGGTTCCAGCCGTTGCGGGGCACCTTCGGCAAATACGCCGGGACGAGTTCTTCCAGGCTCCGCGGCCAGCGCTCTTGCACGCGGCGGAAGCGCTCGCAGGCCAGCGCCGTCTGAACGAGGGTCAGCCGCGTCTGGTCCTCCAGGAAGCGGTCACTGCATCGCTCGATCAGCCGTTGGGCCCGTCCGCTCAACTGGATCGCGAGTTCCGGCGGCCACGCCCCCGAGACTTGGCGTTTGAGGCGGTCCCATTCGGGGGGCTGCTCCGCGACCGGCCGGCGCGTGATCGCCTCCGCCTCCTGGAAGGCGCGGAGCGTCTGGACCTCCTCGGCCGGCAGGAGGAACGCCTGGTGGTGCGCGAGGATCCGGACCAGGAGCCAGGCCTCCGGCATCCCCCGCTGCATGTGCTCCGCCAGGGGCCGCTGTCCGGCGCGGAGCCCCTCCAGGAATCGAGCCCACTGGGCCCGTTCCCCCCGCACCATCGCGTGGGCCAGGTTCTCCCGCCGTTCCGCCTCCAGGAGCTCTTGCAGACGCAGGAGCGTCGGCTCGTCCGGATTCGTCATGGCGAGCAGCCGCTCCACGCCGGAGACGGCCAACTTCCGAACTGAGACGCGGAGCGAGAAGCCGCGGAAGTTCGGGTCGTCGCGGTGGGCGGCCCCGATCCGGAGCATCGCGCAAAGGCACCGCGCCGCCGTCTCCGGCTGGCCGTCGTGGACGGCGGCCTCGACGACGCGCTGCGCGGTCACGGCGGCGGCCACGCTGACCGGCAGGCCGTCCGGCCAGTCGTCGAGCCGGCCGCCGATGTCGCGATTCTCCCACAGGTCGTCCGGGAGATTCCCACGCGGAAGTTCCTGGAGGGCGTCGACCAGCGGGAGGCACTCCGCGATGAGGCGTTCCCGCCGCAGGAGCCAGGTGACGCTGTCCGGGGGCAGGATTCGGTTAGGGGCAGCGGCGTCGGCCCAGGGTGGTTCGTCGGCCAGCCGATTCTGCGGGAGCAGGCCCCCGCCCGCATCGTACAACGCCTCGATCAGCGGCCAGGAATCCTCGCCGGGAGGGACCGTCTCGCGGGCGGCGACCAGGTCGTCCCAACGCCAGCCGGGCGAGGCGGTGTCGGTCTCCTCGATCGCGCGGGCGAGCTCGGCCCGCCCCTGGGAGGCGACGATCTCCATCCACGCCCAGTAGACCAGGTAGGCCGCGGCGAGGACGCAGACCAGGACGATCGCGCCCCGGCGGAGCCATCCAAGCAGGCGTCGGCCCTTGCCCGGCTTCCCGGCCGGCGGTGTGCTGGACATCGGCTCTGTTCCTCGGAGTGTTTCGCCGGCGCGTCCCTTACGCCACGATCCCCTCGACGACGTTGCCGTGCACGTCGGTCAGCCGGTACTGCCGGCCCTGGTAGCGGAACGTCAGCTTCTTGTGGTCGATCCCCAGCAAGTGCAACAGCGTCGCCTGGTGGTCGTGGACGTGGACCGGGTCCTTGGTGATGTTCCAGGCGAACTCGTCCGTCTCGCCGTGGACGTGGCCGCCCTTGACGCCGCCGCCGGCCATCCACAGCGCGAACGCCCGGCCGAAGTGGTCCCGGCCGTTCGGCTTCTCCGGCGGCCCCTGACCGAACGGCGTCCGGCCGAACTCGCCGCCCCAGATCACCAGCGTGTCTTTCAAGAGGCCACGCTGCTTCAGGTCCTTGACCAGGCCGGCCGACGGCTGGTCGGTGTCCTTGCACTGCTCCTCCAGCTGCGTGAACAGGTTGCCGTGCTGGTCCCAGCCGCTGTGCATCAGCTGGACGCACCGCGTGCCGCGCTCGATCAGCCGGCGGGCGATCAGGCAGTGCCGGGCGAACGTGCCCGGCGTGTGCACCTGCGGGCCGTACAGGTCCATGACGTGCTTCGGCTCGTCGCTGAAGTCGAGCAGGCCGGGCACGCTCGTCTGCATCTTGAACGCCATCTCGTACTGCGCGATGCGCGTGTCGATCTCCGGGTCGCCGTACTCGGCGAGGTGCTGCTTGTTCAGCTCCTGGATGCCGTCGAGCAGCGACCGCCGGCTGTCGCGATCGACGCCGTCCGGGTTGTTGATGTACGGCACCGGGTCGCCGGCCGGGCGGAAGCGGACGCCCTGGTACTTGCTCGGCAGGAAGCCGCTGCCCCAGTAGTAGTCGAAGAAGAGCTGGCCGCACGTCTTGCCGCGGTCGGACGACGTCATGACAACGAACGCCGGCAGCTCGCTCGTCTCGCAGCCGAGGCCGTACGCGAGCCACGCCCCGAGGCTAGGCCGGCCCGGGATCTGCGAGCCGGTCAGGAAGAACGTCACGCCCGGGGCGTGGTTGACCGCCTCGGTGTGCATCGAGCGGACGAGGCAGACGTCGTCGACGATCTCGCCGAGGTACGGCAGCATCGTGCTGACCTCGATGCCGCTCTGGCCGCACTTCTTGAACGGCTTGATCGCCGGCTGGATCGGCCACTTCTTGTAGCCGCTCGTCATCGTCGAGAGGCGCGTCGAGCCGCGGACGCTCTCGGGCAGGTCCTGCAGCGCCATCTTGACCATGGTCGGCTTCGGGTCGAACAGGTCGAGGTGCGACGGGGCACCGCCCTGCCAGAGGTAGATCAAATGCTTCGCCTTGCCGGCGACGTGCGGCAGGCCCGGCAGGGGGGGCATGCCGGGGGCCTTCTCGGCGGCGAAGCCGTCCCGGCCGAGGAGAGTCGCCAGGGCGGCGAGGCCGGCCCCGGAGGCGGTGCGGCCGAGGAGCTGGCGGCGGGTGACGCGCTCGGAATTGGTTCGCAGGAGGTCGTGCATGGTGTCTCAGCTCGTGGAGCGTTTCATCCCCTCAAGCCCGGGCGTGGCCACGCCCGGGGTAGCCTTCCCCCCCGGGCGTTGCCACGCCCGGGCTTGGGAGGGCGAGCGGTGGTGTCACTCCCGCGTCAGCGCCTCGTCCAGATTGAACAGCGCCAGGCACACCGCCGCCCAGGCGGCGTGTTCGACGGCGTCGAGCTTCCCGTCGCGAGGCGACTCGCCGACGGCGAGCGACTTTGCCGCGGCGGCCTTGTCCTTCGCGAAGTGCTCGCGCTGCTGGTCGAGCATCCGCTTCAGTACGGCCAGTTCCCGCTCGCGCGGCGACCGCGTCAGGATCTGCCGGAACGCGAACGTCAGCCGCTCGTCCACGTTCCCGTCCCGCTTCAGCACCCGCTCGGCGAGGACCCGGGCCGCCTCGGTCCAGGTCGGGTCGTTCAGCGTCGTCAGAGCGTGCAGCGGCGTGTTCGTCACGCTCGTCCGCACCCGGCACGTCTGCCGGGCCGAGCCGTCGAACATGTTCGCCGGGCCGACCGTCCGCCGCCAGAACGTGTACAGGCTCCGCTTGTAGAGGTCCGCCCCGTGCGACGCCGGGTAGGTGAAGTCGCGCTCCTTCGTGATCGCCAGCGGGGCCCAGATCTCGCTCGGCTGGTACGGATACACCGGCCGACCCGCCATCCGGCCGTCGAGCAGGCCGCTTGCCGACAACGCGATGTCACGCAGCACGATCGCCGGCAGGCGGACGCGCGGGAACCGGCCGAGCAGGCGGTTCTCCGGGTCGGCGGCCAACTGCTCCGGCGTCGTCCGCGACGAGCGGCGGTAGGCGTCGCTCGTCAGGATCATCCGCTGGAGCCGCTTCACGTCCCAGCCCGATTCGCGGAACTCGACCGCGAGCCAGTCGAGCAGTTCCTGGTGGATCGGCACCTCGCTCTGGACGCCGAAGTCCTCGCTCGTCTTGACGAGGCCGGTGCCGAAGAACGTTTGCCACTGGCGGTTGACCGCCACCCGGGCGACGAGCGGGTTCTCCGCCGCGACGAGCCAGCGGGCCAGGCCGAGCCGGTTGCGCGGCGCGTCCGACGGCAGCGGCGGCAGGAACGCCGGCGTCGCGAAGGCGACCTTCTCCTTCGGCTTGAGGTACTCTCCCCGGTCGAGGACGTGCGTGTCGCGCGGCTTGTCGTCGGCCATGACCATGACGAGCGGGTAGTCGTCCCGGTACGCCGACACGGCCGCCTCGGCCTTCTTCACCTCGGCGTCGAGGTCGCCGGCCACCTTGGCCGCCGCGGCCGGGGCGAGGCGCTTCATGTCCTCGACGAGTTTCTTCAGCTCGGCGACCTTCTTCTCGCGGGCGGCCATCTCGGCCTTCTGCTCCGGCGTCGCCACGTCGAGGAACGGCGGCGAGACGCGCACCCGCGACGTCTGCCGGCCGGCGACGCCCGACTCGCTGAGCTGGTTGAACCCGGCCATCAGCCCGTAGTAGTCGCGCTGCGTCAGCGGGTCGTACTTGTGGTCGTGGCACTGGGCGCACGCCAGCGTCAGGCCGAGCCAGTTCGTCGCCGTCGTGTCGACGCGGTCGAACAGGTTGTTGAAGCGCTGCTCCTCCGGGATCGCGCCGCCCTCGCCGTTGACGAGGTGGTTGCGGTTGAACGCCGTCGCGATCTTCTGCTCGACGGTCGCGTTCGGCAGCAGGTCGCCGGCGAGCTGCTCGATCGTGAAGCGGTCGAACGGCATGTTCGCGTTCATCGCCCGGACGACCCAGTCGCGCCAGACCCACTGGAACGTGTCGCCGTCCTGCTGGAAGCCGTTGCTGTCCGCATACCGGGCGGCGTCGAGCCACGGCAGGGCCATCCGCTCGCCGTAGCGCGGGTCGGCGAGCAGCCGTTCGACGAGGCGCTCGTAGGCGTCCGGCCGGGTGTCGGCGACGAAGGCGTCCACGTCGGCCGGCGTCGGCGGCAGGCCGAGCAGGTCGAGCGTCAGCCGGCGGATCAGCGTGACCTTGTCCGCCTCGGGCATCGGCTTGAGCCCCTTCGCGGCGAACTGCACGGCCAGGAAGCGGTCGATCGGGTTGCGGCCGCCGGTGCCGCCGGGCAGCGGCGGCCGGGCCGGGGCGACGAACGCCCAGTGCTCCTCGAACTTCGCCCCTTCGGCGACCCAGCGGCGGAGGGTCTCCTTCTGGGCGGCAGTCAGGTGCCGGTTCGACTTCGGCGGCGGCATGAGCCGGGACTTCTCGTCGGTGACGATGCGGGCGATGAGTTCGCTCTCGTCCGGCTTGCCGGCGAGGATCACCCCTTCGGCCTTCTGGCCGTCGCGCGTGTCGAGGCGGAGGTCGGCCTTGCGGTGGTTCGGGTCCTGGCCGTGGCAGAAGAAGCAGTTCTCGGCGAGGATCGGTCGCACGTCCCGGCCGTACGAGACCGGCGGCGCGGCGGCGGCCGTTTTTTGTGGAAGACCGGCGAGGAGTGCGACCCCGGCGAGGAGGAGAGACAGTCGCGGCATGTGGCGGCGGCTCCGATCAGGCGGGTTTCTTCTATTGAGGTTATCCCCCAAGCCCGCCCATTGCAATGGGCGGGTCGGCCTAATCGCCCCGGGGTTGCATCCCCCCGTGACGTAGAGTATGGGGTGGCGTCCGATCCCTTGGGAGGGGCCGTCCCATGCGCCTGCTGTTCCTGTCCGAACGCTTCCCGCCGGAGATCGGCGGCCTGGCGACCAGCGCCTGGCGCATCGGCCGGGCGGTCGCCGCGGCCGGCCACGACGTCCACGTCCTGGCCCTGTCGAGCCAACTGCCGGCCGGCCAGGGCGAGATGGTCCTGCCCGAACACCGCCTCGTCCTGCACCGCTACGGCTTCCACGAGGAGCCGGCCCTGCTCTACGAGGACCTCGCCGACCGGCTCCGCTGGCTGCACCGCCGCCACCGCTTCGACGCCGTCTGGGGCCACTCCCTGCACCGGGTCGGCTTCCTCGCCGTCTGGATGGCGCGCGAATGGGGCGTCCCGTCGCTGCTCGCCCTGCGCGGCGACGACTTCGACAACCCGTTCTTCCCGCCGGGCGACTTCGCCCGCCTGGAGTGGTGCCTCCGCCAGGCGACGCGCGTCCTCGCCGTCAGCCGCGACATCGAGGCGAAGGTCAAGGCCGTCACCGGCCGCGACGCCCTCTACCTACCGAACGCCGTCGATACGGAGACGTTCGCCCCCGGCCCGCCGCCGGCGGACCTCGTCCTGCGCTACGGCCTCGACGCCGACCCGGTCGTCCTCGGCTTCTCTGGAGAACTGCGTAAGAGCAAGGGCATGACCGCCCTGATCGAGGCGTTCCGCCAGGTGTGGGCCGTCCGGGCGACGCGCCTGCTCATCCTCGGCGAGATCGCCCCGGGCGAGCTGACCGACTTCCTCCACCTGACGAACCTGCCGGCCGCCCTCGGCGACGACATCCTGCGCACCGGCAACCGGCCCGACCCGGAAGAGGTCGCCCGGCACCTACGCCTGTGCAAGCTGGTGCTGGTGCCGTCGCTGAAGGAGGGGATGCCGAACACCCTGCTCGAAGCGATGGCGTGCGGCGTGCCGGTCGTCGCGTCGGCGGTCGGCGGCATTCCGGACGTCGTCCGCGACGGCGAGAACGGCGTCCTGGTGCCGCGGACGCAGCTGCACCACCTCGGCGACCGCGTATTGGAGCTGGTGCAGGGCCCGGCCGACCGGCTCCGCGCCCTGGGCGAAGCGGGTCGCGCGACCGTCCTGGACGGGTTCACCCTCGCCCGGGAGGCTCAGCGCCTCGGGGCCGTGCTCGCCGGCTTGTAGGAGATCGAGACGGCCGCCCCGCCGGCGAGGTCGGGCTGGAGGAAGCCCCACTCCGGCGGGACGTGGTGGACCGTGCCGGCGACGAGCGGCGTCGGCCGGGGGCCTTCGCGCAGCGGCGGCGGCATCTCGACCGCGATCGGCAGCTGCTTCGCCACGTCGGTCACCTCGCGCATCAGCACCTGGAGCGTCAGCGGGTGGGACGGCACGTCGAAGTGGCCGGTGCCGTCGATCTCGACGTTCTCGGCCCCCTCGCGCGGCGAGCCGTGGACGAGGAGGCCCTGGCTCTGGACGTTGACGAACTTCTCGACGCACTCCGGCTTGACCCACTCCTCGAACCGGAACAGGAACACCCCGTCGAGGTAGACGAGTCGATCGACCTGGATGCCCTGTTCCCCGAGGCGGCGGGCGAGTTGGTTCGTCGGCCCGGCCGCGGCGCTGAAGCCGACGAGGACGAACCGGGCGAGCGGGTCGGCCTGGTGAATGGCGAGGATCTCCGCCTCGAACCACGGCCCGTGAAACTGCTGGCCGTAGGAGGTTTTGACGAAGCCGCGCTGGTGGAGGTAGTCGCGGACGCCGAGCAGGTTGCCGGTGTTGAGCGGGTCGTTGCCGTTGAGGAGGTAGACGTAGACGTGGTTCTTGGCCTGCTGCGGGACGAGGGCCCATTCCGGGGTCGGCCCGTCGGCGGGATCGACCCAGATCTTGGAGGTGTTCGGGACCGGGTCGTTCGGCAGCGGGTAGAGGAGGGCCTGACACCCGCCCAGGGCGAACGGCAGCAGGGCGAGCAGCGCCCCCGTCGTCGCACCGCGGCACATCCCGGCCATGTCCGTCTCCGCCGTTCGGGGCGAGGTTACCGTCTGTACCGATTCTAAGATCGGCAGAAGGCCGGGCGGACTTCACCGGAATTGGCGGTCGCGGGGCCGCGGCGCGCCCTTGCGTCGCGGAATCCGGCCCGGTAAGATCATTCTCATGCGGGAGCGATCCCGCGACCGGGCTGTGGCGCAGTTTGGCTAGCGCGCTTGAATGGGGTTCAAGAGGTCGTGGGTTCAAATCCCGCCAGCCCGACATCGCAACCCTAGGTTCTACCTAGGGTTGCGTCATTTCCTGCCGACCTGTCCAAAAAGCCAGGGTAGCACCCGCAGGTGTTTGAACCTGCCTTGACCTGAACGCCCGTCCTGGTACATTTCCAGGGTGGCGAGTGCTCCCACGCGCGTAACTTCGGATGCACCCTCGTGCCGACATTCCTTACGGTCCAGCGGGGCGGCGGCGTCGCGAACGCATCGGCCGTCATCGGTGCCGGCAGCTACCTGTTCCACGTCCGCGAAGACGACCCGCGGCCGTTCGACGGCTTCCGCTGGTGGCGGCTGCACGTCCGGCGGGTCGGGCCGAACGGCGACGCGACGACGGCGCTCGACTTCGACTACTACGACGAGGCGTCCGGCGTCGCCCGCGTCGTGGCCGCCCTGCTGCGCGAACGCGACCCGCTCCCGCTCGAAGCCGCCCTGGCCCGGCTCGCCGACCTGCTGTCCGGCGAGCCCGTCATCGGCGAGTTGATCGCCGCCTTGCAGGCCGAGGGGAGGGCCGACCCGTGCCGCACCTGAATCCACGCAAGCTGACCTTCCGCGGCCGGACGCAGACCATCGGCCAGTGGGCGCGCGAACTCGGCATCCCCGAGAACACGATCCGGTCCCGGCTCGACCGCCTCGGCCAGTCGGTCGAGGAGGCGCTGGGCACGCCGCCCCGGGCGAAGTTCCGCCCGGGCAAGGCCGGCCGTGCGAAGCCGCCGCGACCCGCGCCGAAGCTGGCCGAGGACTCGCAAGGCCGGGCCGTCGCCGTCTGGGTGGACGGCGGCGTCCGGCACAAGCGCGTCTTCGGGGCGTGGGGCGACCCGGCCGCCACGACGGCGTATTCGCGATGGGCGGCCGAGTGGCACGTCCGCCAGGCGGACCCGACGCCGCCGGGCTCGCCGGGCGACGTGCTGGTCGCCGACCTGGTCGTCGCCTGCCTGGACTGGGCCGAGGCGACCTACCGCAAGGGCGGCCGGGAGACGTCCGAGGTGGCCGCCTTCCGCGCGGCGCTGCGCCCGCTCGCCGAGCTGTACGGCGACACGCCGGCGGCGGCGTTCGGCCCGGTGCAACTGCTCGCGATCCAGGCCGGCTGGGTCGCCGGCGGGCTGGCGATCGGCACGGTCAACAACTACCAGAACAAGGTCTGCCGCGCCTTCTCGCACGGCGTCTCGCGCGGCGTCGTGGCGGCGGCGGTCGCCGACGCCCTGGCCCACGTCCCGCAACTGGTCCCGGGGCGGACGGCCGCCGCGCCGCGCAAGGTCGTCACGTCCGCGCCGGACGCGGACCTCGCGGCGGCGATCCCGCACCTGCACCACCTGCCGGACCGGCAGCGAATTTTGGAGGGGATCGTCCGGTTACAACTGGCGACCGGGATGCGGCCCGGCGAGGTGCTCGAACTGCGGCCCGAGGACCTCGACCGCTCGCGCGAGCCGTGGCTGTACCGGCCGCCGTCGGGCGGCAAGACCTACCACCTGGAGAAGGCCCGCAAGGTGTGGATCGGGCCGGCGGGCCGGGCGCTGCTCCTGCCGTTCCTGGCGGACGCCGAGCCGGGCGAGCCCGTCTTCCGCGTCCGGGCGATCCGGGGGCGCAAGCCGTGGGGGCTGATCCCGATATCCGCCCAGTTCTACCGCGACTGCCTGGCGCGGGCGTGCGAGGTCGCCGACGTGCCGGTCATCACGCCGCACCGGCTGCGGCACAGCAAGGCGACCGCCGTCCAGCGGGCCTACGAGGACGACGAGGCGGTCGCGGCGGCCCTCGGAAATAGCAAAGAAACGGCCCGGCAGGTCTATGTGGACAGCCCCGCCGACGCCGTCGCTCGCCGCATCGCGGAAGAGTTGGGGTGAGTTACTTCTGTCACCGCCGCGGTGACATTTTCGTGACGCTCGCTGCGTCACGCTCCCAGCGTGACATTCGCGTGACACGAGCGTGACAGGTCACACCCTTCCCGGAAGGCGGCCCGCCCCCTTTCCGGAAGGGTCGTCGCCCCTTTTCAGACCCAAACCTAAGACAGAAGACCCCTTCCCACTAGCATCACCTTGGGCGTGACGATAGCGGCTGGGTAGGTCGGGTGGCGGCTCTCGGGTCGGGCTTTGACGGTCGGGGTCGTCCTACTGGCGGCGTTTTTGGTCGCGGGCCGGAGCCCGATGCTTTGGTGGACCACGACGTAGGGGTCATTGCCGGATCGACTACCGGCCCGTTCCGTGGTAACTCCCGGTGGGAGAACGCCTTTCGGTCTTTCCCTGACCGGCCGGGCGGGAGATTCTAACCGCCCTGCCTCCGCGCACGGCC
>Ga0268299_1000943_pt1 | contig 66821 bp, 68 predicted proteins | sample NOBtaG_FD_193484 | JGI IMG/M metagenome (GOLD analysis project Ga0268299, IMG submission 193484) | Activated sludge microbial communities from bioreactor in Nijmegen, Gelderland, Netherland - NOB reactor | ecosystem: Engineered > Bioreactor > Aerobic > Activated sludge | place: Netherlands...
TGGTCGGGACGGCGAAGGGCTTGTTCATACTTCGCGGCGGTAATGGCAAATGGTCGATCGACGGGCCGCACTTTCCGGGCCTTGCGGTCTATTCGGCGTTCCTCGATCAGCGGAAGGGCAGGAACGAGATGTGGGCCGCACCCGCGAGCTGGCATTTCGGCGCCGAACTTTGCAAGAGCATGGACATGGGCAAGACCTGGGATCAGCCCGAGAAGCGCCGCATCAAGATGCCCGCCAATACGAAAAAGTCGCTTGAGAATATCTGGCAGATAGCCGCCGGTGGCGATAACGATTCGCTATACGTCGGCGTGGCACCCGCGGCGCTGTTCGAGTCTCATGACCGCGGAGCGACATGGAAACTGAACTCCGGCCTCTGGAAACATCCGCACCGCAAGCAATGGCAGCCGGGCTTCGGCGGCCTCTGCCTGCACACGATCGTCACCGACCCGAAGAACCCTAAGGACATCAAGATCGCGATCTCGACCGGCGGGGTTTATCAAACTGCCGATGGCGGCGAAACATGGCGGGTGACGAACACCGGTGTCTCGGCCTATTTCATGCCGAACAAATATCCCGAGTTCGGGCAGTGCGTCCATAAGATCGCCCGCCATCCATCAAAGAAAAAGCTGTTCTTTCTTCAAAATCACCACGGCGTTTACCGCAGCCGCGACGGGGCCGTCACATGGGAAGAGATCGAGACCGGGCTGCCGTCGAACTTCGGATTTGGCCTGACGGTGAGCGAGGCCGGGTCGGCGTTCATCGTTCCGCTCCAAAAGGACGCCGAGCGATTTACCTGCGAGGGCAAGCTGCGCGTTTACCGCACCCGCGACGAGGGCAAAAGCTGGCAGCCGCTGACAAAAGGATTGCCGCAGAAAAATGCCTATGAGGTGATATTGCGCGATGCGGTCACCTCGACCGGCAACAACATCTTTTTCGGCACAAAGAACGGCAAGCTCTTTGCCTCGCACGACGACGGCAATTCGTGGAAGATGATCGAAGGCTCGCTGCCCGAGATCTGCTGCGTAAAGGCATACACGCTCTAATGAAGGTTTATCTAAGCGGCCATTTGAAAGCATTTACCGGCGGTGAAACGGAGGTCAGGCTGGGCGATGGACCGGCGACTGTCGGCGACGCGCTGATTGAACTTTGGTCTCGGCACCCTGCTCTCCGCGAGCGGGTATTGAACGAGCAGGGCGAGATCCGGACGCACGTAAATGTCTTTCTCGGCGACAAAAGCGTGAAGCAAGCCAAGGGCCTTGCGACGGCGATCGATGCGGACGAACTGCACATCTTCAATGCCGTAAGCGGAGGTTAGAATGAGCACGTATTTATCCTTCTTTTGTGTCCTCTTTTTCACTTCCTGCGCGGACGTCTCACTGCCCACGAGCATTGCTCAGTCAAACACGGCGAATATGGCCGGGAACGAGCACGTTTGGAAGAAAGTGCTTGACGAAGGACCGTGGCCTAAAAGCTATAACTTTCAGATGTTCACCGTAGACGGAAAGCTCTGGGCGTTTCACCCGGATGGCAATTGGTCTAGTCCTGACGGAGTGACCTGGACAAAGGCTCCGCTGCCAAACGCGATCAGCAATCTGGCCTTTCTGGACTACGTATATTTCAAGGGCTCAATGTATGGCCTCGGTTTTTTTGAAGGCAATATCGAGAGCTTTGTTTTCAGGCCGGAGATCTTTCGCACGACAGATCTCGAGAAATGGGATGTCGTGGCAAAAGCCAGCAACTTGCCTGCACGTTTCTTCTATCATCCGTTCGTATTTCGAGACAAGATTTGGATCATCGGCGGAGAAGACAAGGAGCGCAAATACGCTGATATTTGGAATTCGGCTGATGGCATAACGTGGACAAAGCAAAAGGACAATTTACCTTTTGGGAGACGGAGCGGCAGCCAGGTCGTGGACCTAAACGGGATATTATATCTGCTCGATAACGACGTGTGGAGTTCGTCCGACGGCCTAAATTGGAAGCTTGTTACCGAGGAGATCGTCAAGGGCGAGATGATATTTGGCTACACCACCGTCGTTTTCGATAACAAGATCTGGTTGCTGGGTTGTAACCGCAACGGCCAGTTTTCGAGTCAGGTTCTGGTAAGTTCGGACGGAAAGGCCTGGACCGCCCAGGACGCCCCATGGACGCCGCGAGGCGGGATCGCGGCTACCGTTCACAACGGCAAGATCTACATGACCGGCGGCAAGTACGGCGGCACACCCGACCAGCCGGATTTTCGCTACAGCAATGACCTATGGACGCTCGAAAGAAAACGGTAGCACGACGATGCTGATAAAGAACGTCGTTCTCGATCGCATCATCGCCGGCGAGATCTCTCTGATCTTTCGCCGATGGAAGAAATGCGGCGTCAGGGCGCGCGGGACGCAGATGACCCAACGCGGTGTCCTGGGAATAGACTCGGTCGAGATCGTTTCCGAAGGCAAGATCTCGGCGGCCGAGGCTAAAGCCGCCGGATACGATTCGAAAAAGGAACTCCTCGCCTCGATGCCGCCGGCCGAGGAGGGCACGGCGATCTACCGCATTGGCGTGCATTGGGTCGGCGAGGATCCGAGAAAGTCACTTCGGGCGAACGATAAGCTATCGAAAGCTGAACTCGACGACATCGTCGCAAAACTCCGAAAGCTCGACGCCGGCAGCAAACGCGGGCCATGGACGCAATTGTACCTGCAGATGATCCGCGACCAGCCCAACACCCACGCACAGATCCTCGCCGAATCCGTCGGCCTCGATATCCCGACATTCAAACCCTGGGTCCGCAAACTAAAAGCCCTCGGCCTAACCGAATCCCTCCGCCCCGGCTATCGCCTCTCACCGCGAGGCGAGAAAGTTCTAGAACACCTGAGAAAACTCCCGGAGTAATATGGACTTGATACTTATACTGAGCTGGCTTATTACGGCCCTTGCCGTTCTTTGCGGCATAATCGGAAGCCTGTACTGGATCTATATTCGGGACGCCGGGCTGTCACAAATTTTTGCAAAATTGGTTCTTGCACTTATGTCGTATTGCCTAATCACGATCCCGGCATTGATATACTCAGGATTCATTTTGAACCTTGGGACTCATTCTGATCCGAGGGGATCAGTACTAAACACTAACGGGCTACTTATCGGCTTCGGTCTTATTCTGGTTTACCTCCTAATTGTGTGGTTAATTTGTTCCTTCATAGTCGGGCACTGGATATTTACTGCGACAAGAGCCTCAAGAACTGAGGGATAGTTCTGGGGAAACTCACGCCCGAACGACTCAGATAGTAAACTGCTTGTAATGAAAGTTCTACTGACCGGAGCCAATGGCTATATCGGCAAGCGGCTTCTACCTCTTTTGATCGAGCGGGGGTGCGAGGTCGTCTGCGCGGTGCGCGATAAAAGCCGATTTCCCCGAGACGGATTCTATGCCGATCCGAATGTTTCTGTGATCGAGATCGACTTCCTCAAAAACGCTTCAGCCCAAGAGGAACTGAAGGATATTGATGCGGCTTACTACCTGATCCATTCGATGAGTGACGACAACTCTTCCGGTTTCGAAAAGCTCGAGAGCACTGCCGCGCTTAATTTTGTTGAGCTCTTAAGCGATACCCCTGCAAAACAGATAATCTATCTCGGCGGGATCACAAACGAAGAAGCACTTTCGACCCATCTGGCGTCGAGAAAAAAGGTCGATGAAGTGCTTCGTACCGGCCCGGTTCCTGTCACCTCCTTAAAAGCTGGAATTATTGTTGGCTCGGGCAGTTCATCATTTGAGATCATCCGCGACCTTGTAGAAAAGCTGCCGATAATGATCGCTCCCAGATGGCTGGAGACGCGGACGCAGCCGATCGCGATCCGCAACGTCCTCGAGTATCTGACAGGGGTGCTGCTGCGCGAAGACACATACGATGCGTCTTACGATATCGGCGGCCCGACAGTAATGACATACAAGGAAATGATCCTGCAGTTTGCCGAAGTGCGCGGCCTGAAGCGTCACGTCTTTACAGTGCCGGTGATGACGCCGAAACTCTCGTCGTATTGGCTTTACTTCGTTACGAGCACCTCGTACCGGCTTGCCGTCAATTTGGTCGATAGCATGAAGGTGGAGGTCATTGCAAAGCCGAACGATCTTGGTGAAAAACTTGGCATCCATCTTCTGACCTACAAAGAGGCTGTGAGCCTGGCATTCCAAAAGATCGGACAAAACAGCGTCGCTTCAAGCTGGAAAGACTCGCTTGTTTCGAGTTTCGGGAACAATTCACTGCGAGAGCATTTGGAGGTGCCGGTGAACGGGTGCCTGATGGACGAGCGTTTGGTGCCGATCACAACAGATGTCGACCGGGTGGTTGATAATATCTGGGCGATCGGCGGCGTCCGGGGCTGGTACTACGCGAATTGGCTATGGGCGATCAGAGGACTGATGGACAAGATGGTCGGCGGCGTCGGGCTCCGTCGCGGGCGGACAAATGCCACGATCATCAATAACGGCGACACACTCGATTTCTGGCGCGTCTTACTGGCTGATCGGCAAAACAAACGCTTGCTGCTTTATGCCGAAATGAAGCTGCCCGGCGAAGCCTGGCTGGAATTTATGGTCATGCGAAAAAATGGCCGTGACTATCTGAAACAGACTGCAACCTTTCGGCCGAAAGGCCTGCTCGGCCGACTCTACTGGTACTCGGTCCTGCCGTTCCACTACTTCGTCTTTCGTCGCATGGCTGAAAATATTGTCGGGTATCGAGGGAAGAAGATTCCTTCAAGGGGCAATTAGCTCAACCGAGGGGAAGTAGCGGCGAAAGCGGCGAGGGTCGCGGGTAAGAATCTTGAGTCCGACAACGGTTGCATGGGCTCCGAAAAAAAGTTGCTATTTAATAGCGGTTTCCTCGATAATCTTCGTCAATGCCCGCACTACGTTTTGTCTTGGTCTTGGCTCTTGTCGCGGCGGTCGGTTGTTCTCACGCGGAAAGCATCGCTCCCGTCGACACGAACATTGCGGTTCAGGTAACCAACACTCCGCCTGCCGAGCAACCTCCCTCACCCGAGCCCGGGCCCGAAATCGATCCGTGGCCAACGGGACCGGCCGTGCTCCCAAAATCTATCGCTGAACGACGGTTGGAAACTCACTTTGAACGGTATGAGCTAAAGCCGCTCCAGACGATTGACTCCCGAGATCTTCCTGAGCAACCGGGTCCCCTTGGTCAGTTGGTGAATATCGGTTCCCATCGAGTTGAGTGGGTAACTGAATTTGACACCAAAGACGTGCGCTCGCTTAGTTTGCGGATAAACGGCGATCAGATTCCAATCGCTGGAGAGATGACGAAAAACCAGATCGATGAAGACGATCGACAAGATGCAGGCTGGGCGAACGATATATGGCGAATACGACTTTATAAGCTCAATGACAGAGAGCTGATCGGTATCGAGATGATTCAGAGAAGCTGCACTGGTCTCTCGTGTAGCGTCGGGGTCCAGCTTTTGTACGATCTTAAGACCAAGAAACAGAACTATTTCGGGACATTCCGAACGGATTCAGAGATAAGGCTCTTTAGATTTGCAGGCAAGGGACAATACTACTACGTGTCGAAGTCATGCGACTGTATTAACGCGGACGGAAAGTACATCGTTACGTACAATCTTTATCGAATGAATCCCGACGGCGACTTTGTTAGCCGAAATGCACCAAAACAAAAGCCCTATTTTATCCGCCACTCGTTCTATCCCGCCGAATTCGAACCTTACACGGGTAGGGTAATTCCGCCGAAGGAGCCGGATAAGCTTGAACACAACTGGATTCGGCCCATTAAATAGTTCTGTACGTCTTTCTGGCTGGATGCTGATCGCCGCTTCTACTTTCACGGAGCTATCAGCTCGACTGAAGGGAAGTAACGTTTGAATCTCCGCGGGTCGCGGGTTAGAACTCGGAAGCCCGAGACCTCGGCATGCGCACCGATGTAGAAATCAGGCATCGGCGTGATTCGCGAGCCGCCTTTTCGGCGGTATTTCAGGAACGCCCGAGCCGCAAGAAATGCAGCCGCGAACGGAAGCGGCTCACGCCTGTAAAGGTCCGTGGGAAGCCGTGCATCCAATTCCTCGATCCGCTTAAAACCCGACGCGACCTCTGCATAAATGATCGGGTTGATCACAACTGCCGAATCGTTCATTGCGGATTCCAGTGCGGACGAAGACCATTCGAGCCAACGAGCGTCGCCCGTTAACACGTCGATCAAAACACTACTATCCGCCAGGGTCTCTTTCAATCAGTACCTCGCGTCAAAGCTAAGATCTCGTCCGTGGTCAGCCCCTTATCCGTCGCAGAGCCCGCTAGGAGTGCGACCGCACGAGCACCGCGGCTCATGTGATCGTTCCTGTTGGATTTACGCTTCTTAAGCGTCGCCGAATCACCGCGTACGATGAAGTCGACTTCACTGCCCGGACGGATCCCGAGTTTCTCGCGGACGTCGATCGGTATTGTGACCTGTCCTTTTGTCGTAACTCTCATGGTATTACTCCTTTGGTAATACTTGCCAAAGTATTACCTCGTAAAGTAATACTAGCATCGAGATAAGGTGAATACAACAAAGACGCTCGCCGGGCTTTGCCGAAGTCATTGAGGCCGGCGGCCCACGATGCTTCGATCTCTTTTAGCAAAGCTCCGGATTCGATCGCCTTTCGGATCTTGTCGGTGCCGCAGAGCCAGCCGGCGCAGCAATAGACGGCATTAGCGGCACGGCCACAAATACGTTCCGCCAAGTTTTTGATACATTTGCTCGTCGGCCTTAGCAAGGTCCTTCTTGCCCAGCGAACAGTAAGCGGAAGCCCGGCTCGCGTAATAGAGCGGATTCTTAGGTTCGAGTTCGATCGCCTTCGTAAAATCCTTGACCGCCGATTCGTGATCCCGCACATCAGAATAGCTTTGGCCGCGTCCGAAATAGGGCTTTGCAGACGCCGGAGCGAGTTCGACCGCTCGTGTATGATCTGTAAAACACACTGAGATCTTCTTTAGCGAACAATTATATTTTGCCCTTTGTGTGTAAGCGTCCGAATATGTCGGTTTTAACGCGATAGCTTCGGTCGCGTCATCGATAGCTAATTCGTCGTTTTTCATGCCAAAGTGGACTTGCCCTCGCCAGTTCCAATATTCGGCGACCTTCGGCTCAAGCTTTATCGCTTCGTCGAGATCCGACAACGCTCTTTCAAAAAACTCCTCGTCGTATCCGGCCAACAAAAGGTTAGCCCTGCCGCGTTTTGCCAGAACGGAATGTTGTTTCGGCGCGATCTTTAGTATGTGCGTGTAATCGGCAATTGCCAGATCGAGTTTCGCTGTATCCAGCTGCTGAGCCCGTTCATAAATATCGAAATAAACGTCACCGCGAACCTCACGGATCTTCAGATTTCCGGAATTGAGTTCGATCGAACGGCTCAGATCGGCAATCGCAGCTTCAAGGCTTCCATTTGCCCGGAGTATCTCGCCACGGGTCCATAGTATCGCCCAATTTCCCGGCTTTATCCGGTTAGCTGTATCGATATCCGCCAAAGCCTGACGCAGATCGCCTTTCGCCTTGTACGCTTCTGCCCGAACCAGATAGCAGCCTTGATTCTGTTCGAGCCGCAAACATTCGCTTGCGGACTTGATCGCCTGGTCGAATTCACGTTTTTCAGCCTGGCGGACCGCAAGGTTCATCCATTCCAGCGGCGTTTTCGGAACAGATTGAGCAACCGCGCCAATGACAAAAGCCAAACAAAGGAATATAACCGAAAAAAAGATTTTCATATTGTTCTAATACAGCAGATACGGCTTTCTTGCTTCCGCAAATCCGTTCAAGCCATCAGCCCATGAATCTTCTATCTCTTTGAGCGAGGCTCCGGATTCGATCGCTTTGCGGATCGTGTCGGTGCCGCAGACGACGTCGAAAGGGTTTTGGTCAAAGACGTATTCGTAGGGGTCTTTTTTCCATTCGAAGTGCTCGGTATAGAGATCGTAGGCGGTCTTGATCATCGCGATGCCAACCGTCACGGGCGTGAACGCTTCGCGATCAGTGACGTGTATCTGTACGCCGCCGCAAAGCCGGCCGGCGCATTTTTGAAACGTCGGGATGAAATTCGTCTGGCGGAATGCGACGCCGGGAAAGTTGTAGGCTTCGAGAGCCGCGGCCCAATCGTACGCATCGATGAACGGCGCGCCGTTTATCTCAAAAGGCTTGGTCGTCCCGCGGCCCTCGCTCATTTCCGTGCCTTCGATGTGGACCGTCGCCGGAAAAACGACACAAGTATCGACGGTCGGGATATTCGGCGAGGGCAACACCCACGGCAATCCGGTCTCGTCGCCCCACATATCGCGCCGCCAGCCGTCCATCTTGACGACCTCAAGCTCGCAGCCGATGCCAAAGTGTTCGTTGAACATCCGGGCAAGCTCGCCGGTCGTCATGCCGTGGCGGGTCGGTACCTCGAACTGGCCGACGAATGACTTGAACTCGTGTTCGGTGATGTTGCCCTCGATGGCGTTGCCGCCCAACGGGTTCGGCCGGTCACAGACGACGACGCGTTTGCCGAGCCGCTTGGCCGCGCGCATGCAGTTCGCCATCGTGTAGACAAACGTGTAGATGCGGCAGCCGACGTCTTGCAGGTCGAAGACGATCGTGTCCACGTCCGCAAGCATCTTGTCGGTCGGCTCGCGGGTCTCGCTGTAGAGCGAATAGATCGGCAGGCCCGTCCGTTTATCGACCGTGTGGTCGGTCTCGATCATGTTGTCCTGCACATCGCCGCGGATGCCGTGCTGCGGGCCGAAGAGCGTGGTCAGGTCGATCTCAGGATGCTCAAAGAACACATCGGCCGCGTGGCGAAGATCGGGCAGAACGGTCGCCTGATTGCAGACCAACCCGATCCGCTGGCCTTGAAGAAGGTCGAGGCGGTCACTCAGCAATACCTCAATACCGGGACGAATTCTTTTACTGTTCATGTTTGAAAACTCGAGGAACGATCTCGAAGAAAAGGTAAGGAAAAGTATCCCGCAAATATACAAAGACGCAAAGTCCGGGCAAGCAAAACGAAGCCCCGAGCGAACCGGCTCGGGGCAACGTATCAGCGGTCCTGAAATTTATTTCGCGTCGACGACCGGAGCATCGGGCGCATTCTTGCCGACCGAAGCGATGCCATTCTCCATCGAGCGTTTTGTCTTGTACATTTCGCTTTTGCCGATGGGCTCGCCGTTGGCAGCCTTCAGAACAAAATAGACCGATCCGTCCTTTGCAGTTTTGCGTTCGAATCGTCCTTCGGTCGTCGCGTTCTTTTTCACAGAAGCGATACCGCCCTCGGCGCTCTTGCGCGAATCGTAAGCTTCGCTGCTCAGTATTATCTGTCCGTTAGATGCCTTAAGATTGAACCGAAATTTGCCGTTCTTGCCGGCCTTGATCTCAAATTTTCCTGCCATAGATCGACTCCTAAAAGTAATATCAAAATTCAAATTGCCTGAGGATAATTCTCTGATTCGCCAAAGGATACCATAGACGGATTCGCCCGACCAACCACACGACCGGTTCGGCAATGCCTATTCGAGAAAATCTCCGGCGCTGACCTGACGCGGTTCGAGCTTGTTGCGGTTGACGATGCGGGCGCAGCCGTTCCAGCGAAGGATAGCATCGTCGTTTCCGGCAGGCCTTATTGCCTCGGCCTTTTCGAAATGGTCCATTGCGCGAGAGAACAACTCGTAGGCATCGAGGCCGCCTTTTGCCAACACGGCTTTCGCCCGGCGTTCATAAACGATGCCGGTGTAATAGAGCTTCTGATATTCATCGGTCAGCTTTGCAAGATAATCGTTGATGTGGGTATCGCCGACGGCATAGTCTTTTCCGAAGCGGTCGCTCATTGCCAGAACGATGTTCTTGATAGCTTCCTGATTGTCGGGATCGACGGCGAGTATGTCGAGATAGATGCTTTCGGCGGCACCGGGTTCGTTCAGCAATCGGTAGCGGTTCGCTTTCTCAAGTGCGGCAGCGACAGCATCGTGCGAAAGGGGTTTTAGTTCAAACATAAGCTTTGCCTCGCGTCAATCATTGGCCTGCGGTGCAGATCCCGATCCGGCGTACGTCTTTTCGTTACGCCGCCAGTTAAGGTATCCGACAGCAAGCCCGAAAAGCGTCGCATGAAAAAAGAAGGTCGTCCACGTTCGCGACGAACTGAAATACTGTCCGAACGTCTGTCCTTCGTCACGCAAAATGAAATAGCCGACGACCTGCATCACAACGGCAAACGAACCGCCGGAGATCAGAATGCCGTCGAAGAACAGATATCTCTTGAGACCGGCATCGCGTTTTTTCTGCCAAAGCTCTCGCGAATACTTCATCTCTTTCTGAAAAGCCTGACCAATTTCTTCAGCGGATCGTAGTGCTCATCGACCACTCGCTCTTTGAGCGGGATGATGGCATTGTCGGTGATCGTGATGTGCTCGGGGCATACCTTGGTGCAGCATTTTGTGATGTTGCAATATCCGATGCCGAACATATCCTTAAGATCTTCGGTCCGATCCTCGGTGTCTAGCGGATGCATCTCGAGCGCCGCGGTGTAGACAAGGAATCGCGGCCCGATGAACTCCTGGTGCTTGCCGTGGTCGCGCAGTACGTGGCAGACATCCTGACACAGATAACACTCGATGCACTTTCGAAATTCCTGAACGCGGTCGATGTCGTCCTGCTGCATTCGCCAGGTGCCGTCTTCGGCGTCGGGCGGACGAGGCTTGAATTTCTTTATCCGTTTTTTTACTTCGTAGTTCCACGAAACGTCGGAGATCAGATCTTTGACCGCTGGAAAGGCCCGCATCGGCTCGATCGTTACCGGCTGTGTCAGATCGATCGTGTCGAGCCGCGTCATGCACATCAGCTTTGGCATGCCGTTGATCTCGGCCGAACACGACCCGCACTTGCCGGCCTTGCAGTTCCAGCGGCAGGCGAGATCGGGTGCAGATTCGGCCTGTATCTGGTGCACGGCATCGAGCACGACCATGCCCTCGCTCACATCGGTCTGATAGTCGATCATCTCACCGCTCTCGCGGCCGCCGCGTCTAATGCTGAATGTTGCTTGTGACATACGTAAGAAAAGTAACCACTAAAATACACGAAAAGGCACTAAAAAGGCTCTAAAGTACGTATCGCTTCCACTCCAGTCTTGGAAGACTTCCGAAATTTGCGAGAATGCCCAGCTTCATTTTCGTGATCTTTAAGTAGTTTATTAGTTGAGCAACTTCGATATTAGTTAGCTTCGGTAGCACTTTTAACTCCAAAATGATCTGTCCAAAACACACGAAATCCGGAACGTATTTCTTTTCAAGCCGCACATTCTTGTAATAGAGTTCGAGGGGTTTCTCTCGGTCATAAGGTATTGATCTCATAGAAAACTCAACTGCGAGTGCTTCTTGATAGACTGGCTCAAGAAATCCGGTTCCAAATGACTTGTAAACTTCAAACATCGCCCCGGTAATCGCATAAACCTCGTCCTTAAAAAGCAGATCTGGCATAAAATCGGAATCATGAAAGGACACGAAAACTGCTACATAAGGATTCCACTTTTCGTGTGTTTTCGTGCATTTTCGTGGTTACTTCTTCTATCCCATTTCTTCGATCACGGCTTTCAGCTCCGCGGGCATTTCCGGGATCGGTATCCGTGAGACCTGCATTTTGCCGTCAACCTGCTTTACCGCGATATTGACCTTGCCAAATTCCGGGTCCTTTTCCGGGTGATCGTCACGGAACTGTCCGCCGCGGCTCTCTTTGCGTTCGATGGCAGAGAGGGTTATCGCTTCTGAAACGGTCAGCAGGTTTCTGAGGTCAAGCGCCGTATGCCAGCCGGGATTGAAATCGATATTTCCGGGGACAAAGGTGTTTGCGGCCCGGAAATTCAGTTTTTCAAGGCCATCCAATGCCTCGAGCATCTCGATCTCCTGCCGGACGATGCCGACGAGATCCTGCATCATCTCCTGCAGGTCGTGCTGTATCGCGAAGGGGTTCTCGCCGCCGTCACGCTCGAAGGGCTCAAGTGCGCGTTTTGCTTCGGCTTCGATCTGGGCGACGTCTATCGAGCCGTGGCCGTTCTGCTTTGCAAATTGTGCGGCATATTCGCCGGCCCGTTTGCCAAAGACGATCAGGTCGGAGAGCGAGTTGCCTCCAAGCCTATTTGCGCCGTTGATGCCGGAGGCACATTCGCCGGCAGCGAATAGGCCCGGCAAGGTCGAGGCCTGCGTATCGGCATCGACGCGGATGCCGCCCATTATGTAATGGGTCGTCGGGCCGACCTCCATCGGCGTCGTCGTGATGTCGAGATTCGCGAGCTGCATGAACTGATGGTACATCGACGGCAGCTTGCGTTTGATGTGTTCGGGCGCGTTCTGGATCTTTTCTTTGATCCAGGCGATGTCGAGGAAAACACCGCCGTGCGGCGACCCGCGGCCCGCCTTTACTTCGCGGTTGATACATCGCGCGACATGGTCGCGGGTCAACAGCTCAGGCGGACGGCGTGCGTTCTTGTCCCCGGTGACGTATCGCCAGCCTTCTTCCTCGTTATCGGCGGTCTGATCCTTATAGTTTGCCGGGATGTCGTTGAACATGAACCGCTCGCCGAGGTTGTTTTTGAGGATGCCGCCCTCGCCGCGGACGCCCTCGGTCACGAGAATGCCGCGGACGCTCGGCGGCCAGACCATTCCCGTCGGATGGAATTGAATGAATTCCATATCGATCAGCTCGGCACCGGCATGATACGCAAGTGCATGGCCGTCGCCGGTTCCCTCCCAAGAGTTCGACGTGATCTTGTAGGCTCGGCCGACGCCGCCGGTCGCAAGAATTACGGCTTTGGCTTTGAAAACGCGAAAACGCCCGTGTTCGCGTTCATACGCAAAGCACCCGACAACGCGGTCGCCGTCTTTGAGCAGCGAGATCACCGTCACTTCCATGTGAACATCGATGCCCTGATGGATGCCGTGATCTTGGAGCGTGCGGATCAGTTCGAGTCCCGTGCGGTCGCCAACGTGCGCAAGACGCGGATATCGATGCCCGCCGAAGTTTCGCTGAAGGATCTGGCCGTCCTTCGTGCGGTCGAACACGGCTCCCCAGGCCTCGAGTTCGCGTACGCGGTCCGGCGCTTCTTTGGCGTGAAGCTCGGCCATTCGCCAGTTGTTCACATACTGGCCGCCGCGCATCGTGTCGGAGAAATGGACCTTCCAATTGTCGCGGTCATCGACGTTGCCCATCGCCGCCGCCATCCCGCCCTCGGCCATCACCGTGTGCGCCTTGCCAAGCAGCGATTTACAGATCAGCCCGACGCTAACGCCGGCCGCGCTCGCCTCGATCGCCGCCCGCAGCCCCGCGCCACCGGCACCGATAACTAGAACGTCGTGTTCAAATGTTGTGTATTCAGTCATTAATCCAGTTGGCGGTTGGCAGAAGCAGTTGGCAGTGTCGCTTGCCTCGGCTTGAATTTTCCGGGGTTCTGTATCATGTGCCCGAGCATTTTTCCAACCTCGGCATAGTCCGCAATCAATCGCTCATGCGTTTCGCAATTTATATATCCGCAGTCCTTAGCGATATCCAACCAGAACTGAGTTTCAGTCGCTTCACCGTCGGCATCTGCCATTTTCGCGGCGAAGGCATTTGGATACTGTCGCTTCCGGTACCCCTCAGCAATGTTCGCTGCGATACTTCTCGACGAGCGTCGGATCTGATCGGTCAGCGAGTATCGCTCGTCCTTTGGAAAGGTCTTTGTAATGTTGAAAATTTCCATTGCCAGCTTGTACGCCAACTGGAAAACGCGAAGATCTTTGTGTCCGCTCATTTCACTGCCAACTGCCACTGCCAACCGGCTACAACAGACGATAGTCTGTAAAAACTCCCATCGAGCACATCCGAACGTAAAAATCAGTAAATCCGACCCAGAACAGCGAGAACCACGCGAACATCATGTGCCGTTTATTCAGTCTGCTGACGCAGTCGTAGGCTCTCTTTTGGATCGGTCGTCCGCTCAGCACGTCTCGTGCTCCGCCTATAAGATGGCGAAGGCTGTGGCAGCCCAGGGTGTATCCGCCGAGCAGAACGACGTTCGTTATTAAAACGAGCGTTCCGACGCCGACCCCGAAACCGTCCTCAAACCAGAAACCGTTCCACGCATCGTAAGAAAGAAAAAGAATGAACAAAAGCGCGATGTAGAGAAAATAGCGATGTACGTTCTGAAGTATGAGCGGAAACCAATTCTCGCCGCGATAGCCGGAACGAGGCTCGCCCACGGCGCAGCCCGGAGGGTCGGCCCAAAATGCTTTGTAGTATGCGCCGCGATAGTAATAGCACGTAAATCGAAATCCGCCCGGAGCCCAGAGGATCAGGAAAGCAGGCGTGATCGGAAGCCATGCGGGTATCCAGCCGGGCATCGGGCCGAAGATCGCGTGCGGTGAGAGCCCGAAGATTTCGGGTGAATAGAACGGAGAAAGGTAAGGCCCGAAATGGTAGTGATCTCCCTGGAACGCGGCCCACGTCGAATAAACGATGAACGCGGAAAAGCCGAGAAATGTTGCCAGCGACTGCAGCCACCATCGGTCACGACGCGTTGTCTCGCCAAAACCGCGCCGCGTGATTGAAACCAAGTTCGATGCCATCGAGCCGACCTGACCTCCTGATTTAGGTGTGTTGACGAACTTGCCGGAGCGGGCTCGGAATGAGGACCCGAAACGCCGGAAGCCGGGCAAAAGCTGGAATTAAAGGACGTAACTCTGCGTGAAACTGATAAAGTTTTACGCGAAAGGCCCCGGCAAGTCAAGGAAAACCGATATTCGCTTCCCGCACCCGATTTGACTCAAATTGCGGGCCAACGTATTCTCGCTTTTCGGATTTTAGCGGTTTACCTGTATAATTTAGAGCTTTGTCGGGCAAAGTCTGAAAGGCAACCTGAGGTTGATTCGTCGAATCAAACTCGACGTAAAACATACGTCATTGAAAAGCCGCCCCCTTTGTCATTATTCCGGCGTTCTATATTAGGGAAAAGGCGGCTTTTTGAGCTTTCAGGGCTTACCATATCGCTGTTATTAGGAACTTTTTTTTGTATGCAAAAATTCAGCGCATTCGGACTTGTTTTTTTGAGTCTTGCCATTATGGCGTCTCCGGTCCTTGCGAATTCGGACACAATCAAGAATGCGAAACCTCTCACCGAAACAGTCGCAGGCCTGCAGCAGGTCATCGAAAGCGTGGATATCCAGGGCAATCGCCGATTGCGTGACGACGACCTTATCTATTACATCAAGACCCGGCCCGGCGATGTTTATGACCCTGTAGCTCTCGAACGCGACCTCCGTGAGCTCCTCTCTCTGAACTTTTTCGACAAGACAGCGACCCGTGTGCTGACGACCCCCGGCGTCCGCGGCGGCGTCAACGTGATCTTTGAGGTCCGCGAATGGCCGATCATTCGCGATCTTGTTTTCACCGGAATGAAGGCCGTTACCGAATCGGACGTGCTCAAGGCGTTTCGCGAGCAGCGGGCGGGTATTTCGAAGGAAGCGATATACGACCCGGTCAAAGCTCGATCCGCCACCCGCATCCTTCGCGAACTTCTCGCCTCGAAAGGCTACCCCAACGCAAAGGTAAATATCAAAGAAGAAGAGGTTTCGGCGACCTCGATCGCGCTTACATTCGAGGTCGAACAGGGAAACCGCTCGAGGATAATCGACATCGTTTTCGAGGGTAACGAGAAATTCAAGGACGGCGAACTGCGAACGGCATTGCAGCTTGTCAAGGAAACCGGATTGATCTCGCGGTTCAAGGGCCAGGACATACTCGACATGCGCAAGCTGCAGTATGACCTGCAAAAGAACGTGCGTTCTTACATGTTCTCGAAGGGCTATTTTCAGGCCCGGATCGGCGAGCCCGTGGTCGAAGGCCTTGGCGTTAAACGAACGAGCTTCATCCCGTTCATCGTTCTCCCGATCCCGATCATTTCGACAAAGGACGATACGCTGAGGATCGTCGTACCGGTAACTGAAGGGCGAATTTTCCGTGTCGGTGAGCTCAAGGTCGAAGGAAACTCGATCTTCTCGGAACAGCAGATCCTGAGCTACATCGGCTTGAAGACGGGCGAGATCGCAGACGGCAAACGTCTTCAGGACGCAGTATACGAAGATCTGAAAAAGGTCTACGGCGGGCAGGGCTTTGTCAATTACAACGCCGAGTTCGAACCCAACTTCAAAGACAATCCGACGAATGCTGCCGAAGGGATCGTCGACATCACGATCACTATCGAGGAAGGCAAGCAATTTTCGCTTCGGCGGCTGGAATTTACCGGCAACACCTTCACCCGCGATCGGGTGATGCGGCGTGAATTTCTGATCAACGAAGGCGACATTTACAATCAGAATTACCTCGAGATATCGATCGCCCGTCTGAACCAAACGCAGTATTTCGACCCGATCGATAAGGATCAGGATGTTGAGATAAGGACAGACGAGGAACAGGGCGACGTTGACCTGATCGTCAAGATCAAGGAAAAAGGAAGGCAGCAGATCTCGTTCAACGGCGGTATTTCGGGCATCGGCGGTTCGTTCTTCGGCCTCGAATATTCGACGAACAACCTCGCCGGCCGCGGCGAAATATTGTCCTTCAACGTTGGAGCCGGCAACCGTCAGCAGAGCCTGCAGTTCACATATCAGGAACCTTACTTTCGAAACCGTCCGATCTCGGTCGGATTTTCGCTCTTTGCCTCGCGGTACAAGTTTTTTGGCGAAGGCACGTTTCTGACGCAAAATCAGGACATTCTCAATGACCTGTTCGATCCGCTCGGCCAGGTCCAGACCGATGAAAGCAACCTCTTCACCCAGAGTACGTATGGTGCGACGGTGTTTGCGACCGCACCGCTTTCCGAGCTGTTCTTCAAAAAGCGAAGGTTCACCCAGTTTTCGCGTGTCGGGCTGACCTATCAGTTTTCGACCACGTCGATAACCGATCCCGAGATCAACGAATCGGCCGATCCGGCGGCACGGATCCCGATCATCTATCGTCAGCCGGGCATCATCACCAGCCGCGTGACCGGCTCATTCGTATATGATACGCGGCAGCCGGCGGCAAACGGCATCGACACCCTGAGCGGATCACAGCTTAGCCTTTCGTTCGCATTGGCTGGGCTCGGCGGCGACGTCCGAACATATCAGCCGAACGTCTCTTATTCGAAGTTCATCCCGGTCCGTAGAAAGAGATCTAAGAACCCTGAGGTGTTTGCTTTCAGGATACAGGCAGGAACCATCGGGGCTTTTGCAACGACCGATACGATCCGCAATGCCAACTCGATCGCGTTCATCGGCGGCGTACCGGTATACGAGCGTTATTATCTCGGAAGCGAGAATGACATTCGCGGCTACAACTCGCGAGCGATCGGGCCGATAGCCCCGTTCGACACATATGTCACGACCCGCAACATCCAGGTGACGACGAATAGTTTTGGAACCGCCGTCCCGATCACCGGCTTTCCGCCGGGGTCGCAGATACCGGGCCAACTGGCCTCGATCGGATTGCTGACCGGCCCTGACGGAGCCAATCCCGCACTTTTCACCCGAAATTTCCGGTTTATCGGCGGCGATACACAGCTTCTTGGCAACTTTGAATACCGCATCCCGATCTTTGGGCCTGCAACGCTCGCCGCATTTGCCGATATCGGCAGCGTTTTCAACCTCAGGAAGACCGGGACACAAAGGATCGACAGCGAATTTCTGGCTGACGACACTTTTCTCGGCGCGGGCCGGATAACCGCCCTGGGCCTGATAAACACACCGGTCCTGGAAAGCAGTTTCGGCAGCATTCTCTATTACCGCGGCCGCGTGATGACAAAGACCGACTTTATCAACGAGTTTTGCCGGGGCAACAGGTTCGGCTGCCCGACCTCGCTTTCACCCGAAGTGCAGCAGCTTTACCTCCGCGGCGAAGCCCAGCAGAACTCGCTCTTGCGGGTCGATGACAGTGCTTTCAACAAGATCGGTGACTTCAAGGCGACCGTTGGCCTCGAACTGAGGGTTCAGGTGCCGATCGTCAATGTTCCGTTTCGTTTGATCTATTATTACAACCCGAACGGAAAGTTTGGCGTGACACAGGAAGTTCCCGGTATATTCCTTCCGGGTAAGCGGAGCGGCTTCCGATTTACGGTAGGCAGGACGTTCTAAGGGCCACTTTCGGCGGCAGCGTGAAAATTGACAAGAATGGCGGATTGAAATAATATTGTCGTTCTTTTGCCTGGAAGAATACCCACAGGCAACATTTTCAATGCAAATGGTTTCAAAGTAGTTACCGAAATAACATCTCAGATATTGGCAGGCAATTTTAAGGAGTTTTACAGATAATGAAAAGATTTAGTTTCTTGGGCATCAGTTTGGTTCTTGCGGCTGTGTTCGCGATCTCGGCTTCGGCCCAGCCAACGGCCGCACCGGCTAAGATCGGTTGGATCGATACCGGTGCATTTGCCAACGAAAAAGAAGGAATCAAGCGATTTACGAATGCAATGACCGCGCTCGGTAACGAAGCCAGGCCGAAAGAGCAGGAGCTGATCGGGATCCAGACCCGCGTCAACACGATCGCCGAAGAGCTGAGAAAACTCAGCGGGCAGCCTGCAAATATCCCTGTCGATCAGAATGCCGTCCGGTCAAAACAGGACGAAGGAGCCCGACTTCAACGCGAATTCGAATTCAAAAAGAAAGAATACGATGCGTTTATCGAGAAACGCAGCGGCGAGGTCCTTGGGCCGATCAACCAGGATATCGGTAAGGCGATCGGGGAATTTGCCAAGCAGAAGGGTTATGTCGTTGTATTCGACATCGACAAGCTCGCACAGGCAGGAGCGATCTTGATGCTCGATCCGGCGGCCGACATCACAAAGGAATTCATTACTTTCTACAATGCCCGGCCGGCAGGTGCAGCTACCGCAGCCGCACCTCGCTAGTTTCGACATCAACAGGTTTTTAGTATAGTCAGTGGTCAGTTGAGGTTTACTTCTACTGGCCTCTGACTTTTATGATTTTTAGGCTCTGACGATGACAATTTACGATTCGATCGCGATACAGGCGATACTTCCTCACCGCCATCCGTTTCTTCTGGTTGACAAGATCATCGAACTCGAGCCGCGCGTACGCATCGTCGGCGTCAAGCAAGTGACGATCAACGAACCGTTCTTTGCCGGACACTTTCCCGAAGCTCCGGTCATGCCAGGCGTCCTGCAGATCGAAGCACTCGCGCAGGTCGGCGCGATACTCGCTTTGCGTGAGATGGACGATCGCGAATCGAAGATCCCGTTCTTTAGCGGCATCGAAGACGCTAAGTTTCGCAGGCCCGTCGTTCCCGGCGACACTCTGATCCTCGAGGTGACCGCACTCCGTATCGGCTCGAAAGTGCAAAAGATGCGCGGTGTCGCGACCGTCGATGGCAATGTAACGGCCGAAGCTGTGATCGTAAGCGTGATCGCCGACCGCAAGTAAAAGGAGAATGTACATGCAGGATATTCGTCTCAGTTACGAGGAGCTCGGGTCATACCTGATCGCGTTCAATATTTTGCTCGGGCTCCTGTTCGGCTTTTTCCCGCTGCTGGCAGGACTCAAACTGCACAATCGAAAGTACGGGGTCTTTGGCTTGCTTTGCGCCGTATTTGGCGGAGCGGTCGCCGGATTGTTCCTGGCATTTCCGGCCGCGGCTTTGTTCACTTGGCTGATATTCAGGAGCGTAAATGAAAAGTATGCGGCTGTCGCCGGATCGGAAGACGATGTATCCGCAGACGCTCAAGTCACCGAAGTATCGGGCCAACATTGATGTCGACCTTCATTCACGATACCGCGATAGTCGCTGACGGGGCCGTCCTCGGAACCGGCTGCTACATTGGCCCTTTTTCGACAGTTGGGGCCGAGGTCTCGCTTGGCGACGGTGTCAGGCTCGATTCTCACGTCGTGATCGACGGCAAGACCACCGTCGGCGATGAAACCCATGTCTTTCCGTTCGTGTCGATCGGATTGGCTCCGCAGGACCTGAAATATGGAGGCGAACCGACCGCAACATCGATAGGTAAACGAAACCATATTCGCGAATTCGTGACGATCCATCGCGGAACTGCGGGCGGCGGCGGATTGACGCAGATCGGGGACGATAATCTCTTTATGGCGCAGGCCCATGTTGCACACGACTGCCAGATAGGGAACGAGGTGATCATGGCAAACGCTGCGACACTCGCCGGCCATGTCGAGATCGCCGACCGTGCAAATGTCGGGGCTTATTCCGGCGTTCACCAATTTTGCCGTATCGGGCTTGAGGCGTTCGTCGGGGGTTATTCGGTCGTCGTCAAGGACGCCCCGCCTTTTGCGACCATTCAGGGCAACCATGCAAAGTGCTACGGGCTGAACCGCGTAGGGATGAAGCGGCGGGGATATCCGCGTTCAACGATCGAGAAACTGAATCACGCCTACCATTTGCTCCTGACCGCAAAACTGAATACCACACAGGCCTTGGAACGCATTCGGCAGGAGATCACCGATTGCCCTGAGGTCGATCTACTTGTGAATTTCATCGAGACCTCAAAGCGCGGCGTCGTTAAATGATCGTTTTTGCCGGGCGGCAAGTACGCCAATGACCTCATTGAGCGTCACACCTTTCTCATCGAGCAACAAAAGATAATGGAACAAAAGGTCGGCAGCCTCTGACCTGAACGCCTCGAGGTCTTCGTCCTTTGCGGCGATGACAAGCTCGACAGCCTCCTCGCCGACCTTTTGAGCGACGGCATTCAGGCCCTTTCCGAACAATGCGGCAACGTATGAATCAGGGTCTGCGCTGAGACGACGGTTTGCTATCACGTCCGCGAGAGTCTTGAGGAAACCGAGCGATCCGGCCCGCTCGTCACCCGTCTCGCCAAAGCACGTCCCTTGTCCCGTATGGCAGACCGGACCCAAAGGCCGTGCCTTTATCAGGAGCGTGTCATTGTCGCAATCAGAATGAAGCGATTCGAGTTCGAGAAAATTCCCGCTGGTCTCGCCTTTGGTCCAAAGCCGATTACGCGAACGCGAAAAGAAGGTCACCCGGCGGGTCTCGATCGTTCTCTCAACGGCCTCTTCGTTCATAAAGCCGAGCATCAACACGTTTCCCGAGATCGGGTCCTGAACGATGGCAGGCACAAGCCCGTCCCTGTATTTTCCAAATTCGAGTTTCATATTCTAACCTCGATCCCACGCATACGCAGGAACGATTTGAGTTCTGGTACGCCGATCTCGCCAAAGTGAAAAACGCTCGCCGCAAGGGCCGCGTCGGCTCGCCCGCTAATGAGGACGTCCGCAAAATCATCCATCGTTCCCGCCCCGCCGGATGCGATCACCGGGACCGCTACCTTTGTTGAGACCTCACGCGTCAAGGCGGTCTCAAAACCTGACTTCGTTCCATCGGCGTTCATTGATGTAAGGAGGATCTCGCCGGCGCCGAGTTCCGCGCCTTTCATTGCAAACTCTACGGGGTCGATCTCGGTCGCTTCCCGGCCTCCGTTCAGAAAAACACGCCAACCGGCCGGGGTCGCCTTAGCGTCGATCGCGAGGACGACACACTGCGACCCAAAATGACGGGCTGCCTCGGCGATCAGCTGCGGATCGCGAACCGCGGCGGTGTTTATCGAGATCTTGTCGGCACCGGCGTCGAGCAGGGCACCGATATCCCCAACGTCCGATATCCCGCCACCGACCGTGAACGGGATATTGATCTCTGAGCCGAGGCGGCGAACGAGATCGACGAGCGTCTTGCGTTTCTCGTTCGTCGCGGTTATGTCCAGGAACACAAGCTCGTCCGCTCCGCTGCGGCTGTAGATGCCCGCAAGTTCGACGGGGTCGCCTGCGTCGCGGAGGCCGACGAAATTGGTCCCTTTCACCGTTCGGTTATCACGAACGTCGAGACACGGGATGATCCGTTTAGCCAACATATGCCGTTAATTCCTCGAGGCTGATGCGGCCTTCGTAGAGAGCCTTGCCGACTATTACACCGCTGCAGCCTATCTCGTCGAGTTCGAAGATGTCTGCCATCGAGGCGACGCCGCCGCTCGCGATAAGTTCGAGTCCGGGAAGTGCCGCGACTATCTCGCGGTAGATCCCGATCCCGACGCCGGCGAGCCCGCCATCTTTTGAGATATCGGTAACGAACGCCCGATCGATCCCTTTCTCGATCCACTTTTCGAGAAACGGGACGACGGCCAGATCCGTTCGGGTCTGCCAACCGTCGATCGACACATTTCCATCGCGTACATCCGCCCCGAGCAATATCCGGTCGGCACCGTATTGGCCGATCCATCGGTCAAGGCTCTCGGCCGACCGAACTGCAACGCTGCCGATACTCGCGATCGATGCTCCGGCATCAAAGACCGCGGCGATGTCGTCGTCAGTCTTTATACCTCCGCCGAAATCGATCGTGAGGCCGGTTCCCGCAGAAATTTCCCTGAGAACCGAGAGATTCACCGGGCGGCCGGACCGCGCACCATCGAGATCGACGATATGAAGGCGTTCAAGGCCCGCGTCCTCGAAGCGTCTGGCGGTTTCGACCGGGCTCTGGTCGTAGGCCCTGACCGAACCGAAATCACCCTCGGTCAAGCGAACACATCTGCCGCCGATAAGATCGATCGCCGGTATTATCTGGATCATAAGCTTAAAAAGTTGTCCAGGATCAGCTCTCCGGCTGATCCGGACTTCTCGGGATGAAACTGCACGGCGTGGAAATTCGCATAGGTCAGCCCGGCACAAAAGCCTATGCCGTAGTCGCAGCTCGCCGTGGCCGATGGGTTTTGCTCGACGTAAAAGCCGTGTACGAAATAAAGATAAGTATTCGGTTCGACACCGCGGAAAAGCGGTCCGCGCAGATCGGTGATCGAGTTCCAGCCGACGTGCGGGACCTTCAGGCCGTTCTTCGGAAACCGGCGGACTCGCAAGGGCAGAATGCCGAGGCACGATGTCTCATTTTCATCCGAGCTTTCACACAACAACTGCATCCCGAGACAGATGCCGAGTACCGGCTGGCCAAGAGACCGGATAACATCGTCCAGGCCGTGTTCCTTTAGATAGTTCATTGCGGTCGACGCCTCGCCGACGCCCGGAAAGATAACCCGATCGGCCGACGCCAGCTCATCGGCATCGTCCGTGATGATCGGCTCGGCCCCGAGACGGCGGAGCGAGTTTGCAACGGATGCGGTATTGCCGGCGTTGTATTTGACGATCGCGACTCTCACAAGACCCCTTTCGTTGTCGGCAAAGTCGTTCCTTCACGGCGGACCGCCATTCGTATCGCTTTTGCGAACGCCTTGAAGATCGATTCGATCTTGTGGTGTTCGATCGTCCCTTCGGCCCGGATATTCAAATTGCAGCGAGCCCCGTCAGAGAACGATTTAAAAAAATGAAAGAACATCTCGGTCGGCATCTCGCCGATCTTCTCGCGTTTGAATTCGGCGTTCCATTCGGTCCAGCTCCGGCCGCCGAAATCAATGGCGACCTGGGCGAGACAATCGTCCATCGGGAGACAAAATCCATAGCGTTCGATACCGCGTTTGTCGCCAAGGGCATTTGCGAAGGCCTCGCCGAGTGTTATCGCGACGTCCTCGATGGTGTGATGCTCGTCAACATGGAGATCGCCATTTGCGGTGATATCGAGATCGATACGGCCGTGTTTGGCGATCTGTTCGAGCATGTGATCGAAAAAGGCGATCCCGGTAGCGATCTGCGACCGGCCGGTCCCGTCGAGGTCGATCCCGACCGCCACGCTCGTTTCCGTCGTGGATCTGGTCTGAATGGCCCGGCGAGCCGGAGCTTCCAGGAGATCGTATATTTCAACCCAGCTGTCGACGCTGAAAACGCCCTCGCTTCGGCTCTTCAGGTCAAAGTTGGGGTTCCTGATGAATATGGCCTTTGCGCCGAGATTCTCTGCAAGTTCGACGTCGGTGGGCCGGTCGCCGATGACGTAGGAATTTGCAAGGTCAAAGCTGCCGTCGAGATATTTGGTCAGCATGCCGGTCCCGGGCTTGCGGGTCGGAGCATTTTCGTGGGGAAGGGTCCGATCGACAAATACGTCGGCAAAAACGATGCCTTCTCCTGCGAGCGTTTCGAGCAGAAAGTTCTGTGCGGGCCAAAATGCGGATTCGGGAAAGCTCTCTGTGCCCATGCCGTCCTGGTTCGTGACCATTACTAGAACAAAGTCGGTCTCATTTGCGATGCGGCTCAACGCACTGATCGCTCCGGGAATGAACCTGAGTTTATCGAGCACATCGACCTGAAAGTCGTGCGGCTCGCGAATCAGCGTTCCGTCGCGATCGATGAATAAAACACGTTTCATATGCCTCCTGATAAGATCGGCAGAAGCTCGTCCTCCGGCCGCTGCAAAGTCGGATAAACGGCCAAAGCCGAAAGGAGACGGTCGTTCTCGGCCGGCGTTCCGATGGTGATCCTCAGGCAGCCCTCGCACTGAGTGACGCGGCTGCGGTCGCGAACGACTATCTTCTGCTCGACAAGGTGCGAGTAGATCGCGGCGGCATCGGTCGTTCTTACCAAAAGAAAATTAGCATCGGAAGGAAACACCTCGTTGACGCAATCGAGCGAAGACAATGATCGGGCCATCCGGCGTCGTTCATTGATGATGTTCGCGATCGACGATTCAACCCTCTGCGTGAGTGAAAGCGAATCTGCGACCTCCGACTGGGCGATGCCGCTAACGTTATACGGCGGCTTTACCCGATCGAAGAGGCCGATCACCTCCCGGTTCGAAAATGCCATCCCCACACGGAGTCCGGCCATACCCCACGCCTTTGAGAATGTCTGAAGGACGACGATGTTCGGCAGCCGGCCGAGCTCGGCGATCATCGATGGTTCGTTTGCGAAATCGATGTAAGCCTCGTCAATTACGACAATGCCGCGAAAGGCTTGGGCGATTTGCAGCACGTCGTCACGACGCATGAGGTTGCCGGTCGGATTGTTTGGCGAGCAGATGAAAATGAGCTTTGACCGCTCGTTGGCCGCGGCAAGTATCGAGCCGGTATCGAGCTGAAAACTCCCGGTCAGGCCTACTTCCCGGATCGCAACGTCGTTGAGATCCGCAGACACCTGATACATGCCGTAGGTCGGAGGACAGATGATACATTCGTCGACTCCCGGCTCGCAAAAGATCCTGAACAGCAGATCGATCGCCTCGTCGCTTCCGTTCCCGATGAATATCTGGTCCGCAGCAACACCGCGCATCGCTGAGATCTTGTTCTTAAGGTCCGACTGACGAGGGTCGGGATAGCGATTCCATCCGCCGCCCGCGGGCGATCCATAGGCGTTCTCATTCGCGTCGAGAAATACCTCGGCCTCACCAGCAAACTCTGATCGAGCAGATGAATATGGGCGCATCCGACGGACGTTCGGGCGGACCAAGCTGTTGAGGTCAAACATCATTCTGCCCTCCGGATGCTGCGACACGAACCGAAGCGGCCCGGGCATGCGCCTCGAGGCCCTCGGCAGATGCCATTGTCTCGATCGTCGGAGCGAGGTTACGAATGCCTTCTTCGCTCAGCTTTTGATAGGTGATCGACTTTTTGAAACTTGAGACCGTGACGCCGCTATAGGACCTTGCGGCACCGCCCGTCGGAAGCGTGTGGTTCGTCCCCGACGCGTAATCGCCGGCTGCTTCGCACGAAAAATTCCCGATGAAGACCGAACCGGCGTTCGTGATCCGATCGGCGACCGCGCCGGCATCGTCCGTTGCAATGATGAGATGTTCCGCGGCATATTCATTCAGAAGTTCGACGGCCGCATCGATCGATTCGACCAGGATCGCCTTCGAGTTTGCGATCGCCGCCATTGCCGTGTCCTTTCTCGGAAGCCTGACGATCTGGCTTTCCACCTCAGCGATGACGGATCCGATAACGCCGCGGTCCGTCGATACGAGCATCACTTGGCTGTCGGGGCCATGTTCGGCTTGCGACAGAAGATCAGCCGCAGCAAACTCGGGCTTGCAGGTCGAATCGACAAGTACGGCAACCTCCGACGGGCCGGCAGGCATATCGATCGCGACGCCGGAACGCATGACCTGCAGCTTCGCTTCGGTGACGAACTGATTTCCGGGCCCAAATATCTTGTAGACACTCGGGACCGTCTCGGTACCATATGCCATTGCCGCGATTGCCTGCGCTCCGCCGATCTTGTATACACGGTCGACGCCGCAGACCCTCGCGGCATAGAGGGTGGCTGGTTCGACCTTGCCGTTTTCGTTTGGCGGCGAGCACATTATCACTTCGTTACAGCCGGCCAGCTTTGCCGGTATCGCGAGCATTAGGACGGTAGAGAATAGCGGAGCGCTCCCGGCCGGGACATATAACCCGACCTTCTCGATAGGCAGGATCCGCCGCCAGCACAAAACGCCCCGCATCGTTTCAACCGGCTCGGGATCGCTCTCGGTCGCCGCATGGAACCGACCAATATTCTCAATGGCGGTCGCGATGGCCGATCTGAGCTCGGCGGATATCGCCGTTTCGGCTTCTGCAAACTCGTGTTCGGTCACCTCAAATTCATCTATCGAGTGACGGTCGAACTGTCGCGAGAAACGGCGCAGAGCATCGTCGCCGTTCTGGCGGACATCGCCGATGATGCTCGCCACCGTCTCTTCGAGCATCTTTGTATCGAGAGACGGACGCCGAAGGAGATCGGCCCACGCATTTCGTTCCGGAAATTCTATCATCTGCATAGTTCTTACCTGATCATCTGATCGATCGAAAGCACCAGGATACCCTCGGCACCGGCCTGCTTCAGATTGCCGACGACTTCCCAAAAATCATGCTCGCTGATCACCGAATGTAGCGAAACCCAGCCCGGCTCGGCCAGCGGCATGACGGTCGGGCTCTTGATGCCGGGCAACATCGCCGCGATCCGATCGACCTTCTCGGCCGGTGCGTTCAGCAGAATGTACTTGTTCTGGGTCGCGGCAAGGGCGCTCCGTATCCGAAAACGGATCTGCTCGAGAAGTTCGGCTGGTTCGCCGCTAAGTCCGCGCCGTGCGATCAGGACCGCCTCAGAACGCATGACGACCTCGACCTCGCGAAGGCCGTTCGAAAAAAGCGTGCTGCCCGAACTGACAAGGTCACAAACGGCGTCGGCAAGACCGATCGAAGGTGCGATCTCGACCGACCCGCTGATCTGATGGATCTCGGCCTCGATCTTATGGACTTTAAGATAGGCGCCGAGGGTTTCAGGGTAGCTGGTCGCGATACGCAGCCCGTTCATCGACTCGATGCCCGAGTAATCGACCGCTTTCGGCAAGGCAAGCGATAATCGGCACCGTCCAAACCCGAGCCGCTCTACGACATCGACGTTCTTTGGATGTTCTGCAAGAATGTTCTCGCCGCAGATGCCGATATCGGCAACGCCGTCAGCGACATAGTCGGGGATATCGTCGTCGCGGAGAAAGAAGAGTTCGAGGGGAAAGTCCTCGGCCTCGGCGCGGAGTTTTCCCTGGCCGTTGGAAAAGCCAATACCGCATTTGCGGAGGAGCGAGACCGAACCGTCAGCGAGCTTTCCTTGTTTCTGGAGTGCGATCTTCAATTTCATAAAGCTAAAAATGGCAACACGACGCCCTTGAAACTCTTTCAAGTTCGCGCCGATCTAATGAAAACTGTCTTTCGTATGAGTTAGAAAACGAGATTCATATCACGCGCTGTTGTTGCCGTGATGATGATGGTGAAGAAGCGATGAATGGAACTGGCTGAAGTTCATCTTTAAGAACATTAATTGCATATCGCATCTCGATTGGCAAGCCGGCCGCTTTGATCTTTGTGGTAAAATATCGACCGAAACTATGGAATCAGAGCAAACAGCCGAGGTGCTGCACGAATTTGGAAAGCGCATCCAGCGCTGTTACGGCTGCTTCATCGCATACCATCTGAAAGACATGTACCTCGGTGAAGACGTGACGTTCTTTTGCGAACACTGCAAGGACGAGACGATGTTTCATTTCGACGAATTTTCGAGGCTTTTGGATCTCTCGAAGTTGAAAGAGGTCGCCGACGAGGAGCATCACCACTAGGGACGTGAACTTCAAACTTCAGATCAAAAGCAATTACGATTCCCGAACCGTCGACGTTCGAGACGAGATCTCGATCGGGCGAGCCGATGCGGCCGATATCGTACTTGATGATTCGGGCCTTTCGCGCGTCAATACGACGTTCTTTATTGACGAAGGCGAATTGTGGGTTGCCGATGAGAACTCGACCAACGGCACATTCGTTAATGGCGAACGCGTTTCGGGCAAGCCGCGGCTGCTCCGCGACGGTGATTCGCTAACGATCGGCAGCAGCACGACGATACGCGTCGAAACCGATGAGGGTTCGCGGCAGAGCCCTCAGGCGAGCGGGTCCGAACCGATCGCGGCTCGGCCGGCGGTTCGCCAGAGTCCGTCGGTTCCGTCCGCAACGCCGTCGAATGCACCGCAGCCGGCGTCCGGATCCGAGGGCATTCCGATGGTCGTAATCGCGGCTGCGATCATGACGGTCGTCATTCTGCTGTTTGGCGGGATCGCCTTCGTGGTCGTATCGCAAATGGACTCATCACCCGGCACGGGTGCGAATAACCGCAACTTGCCGCAAATGACCGCTGCAGCGATGATCCCGATCCGTGTCATCGATCCACTGGGCGGCGAGGACGAAGACGACCTTGATGACCTGATAGCCTCATGGGAGGTCGCCGAAGAAGAATTAAAGGCCGGCGACGTTGCCGACATTTCCGGTGCAGCCGTCGAAGATAAAGACTTCGACCTGAACGTTTCTGCGGCATTCCTTGCTGAACGACAAAGGCTTGCTTTCGAACCAAGGCCGGGAGAAGGAGGGATCAGGCCGGCCGGCCTGAACGTTCCGAAGGAACTCTTTGGCGACGGTGTGATAAAGCAAAAGCAAAAGCTTGCGCAGATGAACAGCAGCGGTTATCGACAGCCGATGGATTTTGCCGACCTTGCCGAAAAACGCTTGAGCGGCGATCTGCTCGAGATGCCGATGGCTACCGAGAGTTTTTACCTCGATGTCGGCGGCTCGGCTCAAGACAAGGTCTTTTCGTCGTTCAGCTTTCAGTCGGGCGTGGCCGACATTGTTCCGGGCCATCCGAAGTTTGATGTTCTCAAGCGCATCGCCGATAATTTTGCCGGTCAGAAATACGATCTGAACAACGCGGGCGACCGAAAACAGATGCGCCGGCGGCTCTTGCGAATGTTTCAGCCGCGAGCGAAACCCATATTGAAGGAACTCGCCGATGCCTACTTTCTACGTTTTCGGCGGCCGCTCCGCGTGACGTCGCTTACGCGGTCGATGGATTATCAGATATTGCTCAACTCGAACAACGCCAACTCATTCAAGGTTCGCGGCGAAGGTTCGCTGCCGCCGCACACGTCGGGCTGCGCATTCGACCTTGCCCGTAAGCACATGCCCGTCGACGAGCAGAACTTCGTAATGGCCAAACTCGCCGAAATGGAACGCGACGGCAAGCTCGACGCCTTGATCGAATACGGCGCTAACGCTTGCTTTCACGTCTTTATCTATCACGATGGCAACCCGCCGAGAGCGTTGAACCTGGGACAAATGGAATATGAGACGTTTCCGTTCCTTGCCGGAATTCGCCTGAACACCTCGCATTGAACCGCAGTCTGTGGACTTTCGCCGTTTCTCTTTTTACACTCGAAACATAAGTGGAAGAGAACTCGGCAAACAAAAGCTCATTTACCGAATTGGCCGCACGGCTCGGGCGCCTGCCCGCCGAAAAGAAGAGGGCCGCAATCGAAGTAAGCGCGGCTCTAGCAGGTGTAAGCCTTCGCGTCAGCCGCGATTTCGTCGAGGCCGTACCAAAAGCATCGAAGGTCTTGTCGGCAGATGACCTGCGTTTGTGGGGCGAACTTGGCCGCCGACTCGCGATGGGCAACGCTGAAACGGGCTCACAGTTCTTTGCCGAGGGCGTTGCAGGCCTTTCGAATGTTCCTCACGATGCCCGCGGCCTTGTCTTTCAGGTTTGCACGCGGCAGCTCGTTCTCTCAAGTTCGATCGCCTTAGAGACGTTTCGCCTGGTACCTCAACTGGCGAAAGAGATCGGGAATGATCACCTGCTCCATCAGATCCTCGATCTTGCCGTGAATATCGCGAACCGCTCGGCCAAACACAGTTCGGATTTTCTTAAACAAACACCTCCGGTGGCGTCGGCGATCGCGCGGTTCGGAACCGGTCGCGATAGCGTTGCGGCTTCGGTCGTAGCCTTGGCCGCCGAATTCGCGAACAGGACCGGCGGAATGACCGCTGACCTGTGGTCAAATCTGCCATCGGCTCTCGAAGCCCTGTCGGCAGAGAATGCGGTGAAGCTGGCGCAACGGTCGGCGCAGTTTCTTGAACACGGCGGAAGCGTGACGCTCCATTTCGTATCGGCAGGCAGCGACGTTCTCAGGCAGGCCGAGACGGTATTTGACGACTGGTGCGGCGTCCTGGCAAAGATCGCGAAAAGCGGCAATGCGGTGTTGATCGCATTTCTTCGTGCGTCGCCAAAGTTCTTCCGCCAGATCTCGGCGATGAAACTGGAAGGTGAGGATGTCGGGAGCGTTAAGACGGCCGCGATCAGACGCGTTCTGCGGCTTACCGGTGAGATCGCTGACGCGGACGCCGAAAGCGCTCTTGCGGCATTCCGATCCTCTGCCGCCGCTCTTCGGCGTGTCTCGCTCGATCAATACGAGCAATGGATCGCCGCCGGACTCGACGAAATGCGCGACGAGCCGGCAAAGGCCCGACGCAGTTATTTCGCACTCGAGACACGGCTTTCGAACGACCGGCTGCAGCAAACGCGGACCGGCCTTCATCTCGAAGAGGTACAACACATCCTTCGGCTCTACGTCGAGGCTTTGACCGGACACGAGGTCGAGATAGCGCCGCAGACGTCAATGCCGCAGGAATCGCGGATCGGCGACGGAAAAACGGTCTATCTGCCAAATAATATCGCGGAATTCGACACCGAGGAGATGGACTTCAGGCTCTATAAAGTTCTGGCGGCATACGGTGCTGGGCAAATAGAATTCGGCACATTCGCGACCGACTCGGTCGAACTCAAGGCCGCCTTTAGCGAACTTGCGGAGCTCTATTCGGCGACCGCTGAGCAGACCGATGCGTTTTCGCTTGCCGGTTACATCGAAGACGTCCAAAAGGGCGACCAGGCACTTTCCGACGCTGAACTCCGCGAAGAGATCAAACGTCGCCGGCGGTCGATGCCAAAGGGTTCTGACTATCGCGCCGTCCTGCAGATCTTTCCTGAGCCGCGGTTGGCGCGAAAGATCTTTACGACCATGGAGAACGCCCGGATCGACGGCCTGCTGCGGAGCAGTTATCACGGGTTGCGAAAGGACCTCGACCTAATGCAGCAGCTGCTGCGAAAGAACCGGCCGTTCATTTTCGACGTCCCGTTTCACCAGGTTCCTTTCGAATTGCTGTTCCAGATCACGCTTTGCGGCGGGGCAACCGACGATGCACGCAACTTCTACGGCCAGATCGTCTCTGAGATCGAGACCGTTATCGAAAAGCATCTGTTAAGCAGAAGTGGCTCGGAACTCAGGCCAACGGTAGCCGATTCGTTGTTTGCCGCAAGCCGCGTCTATAACCTGTTTCAGAACATCACGCCTGAGCAAACGCAAGAGGCCGAGAACGACGACCAGGAAGAAAGCAGCGAATTTGCCTACGAAAGCGAAAATACTGAAGAAGCCGTAGTTGAGGAGAGCGCAAAGCGCGAAGAAAGGCCGCAGACGATGCAGGACCTGCGTGACCTCTTTAACGCCTGGAACTCTGACGAAGACGACGGCGAGCCGGACGACCTGCAGGGCTCGGAGGCGTGGTCGCATAACGAAATGCCCGAGCAGCCGCTCGAGGCAGGCGACGAAGCGTTCGCGTACGACGAATGGGATCGCGAACTGAACGATTACCGCGTCGGCTGGAGCCGTGTCATCGAAAAGCGTGTGAAACTAGGCGACCGCAATTTTGTCGAGCTTGCGAGGTCGCGATATCGGGGGGTCATTTCGTCGGTCCGGCATCAGTTTCAGTTGATGAAACCCGAGAATCTGACCAAGATCAACCGCGAGATCGACGGCGAGGATTACGACCTCAACGCACTGGTCGATCTCGTCATCGACCGTCGGGCCGACGGTCGGCAATCGGAGAACATCTACACCAAACGGCTAAGGCGACAACGCGACGTAGCCGTCTCGCTTCTTCTCGACCAATCGTCATCGACCGCGAGGACAATTACGCGAAACCCGCTCCAGCCGTATACCTATCCCGGGCGGCGGATAATCGAGATCGAAAAAGAAGGCCTCGTCCTGATGAGCGAGGCTCTCGAAGCGGTCGGCGACGTGTATTCGATAAACGGTTTTACAAGCGAAGGCCGGCGCAACGTGAAGTTCTACGTCGTTAAGGATTTTGACGAGAAATACTCTGAGGAAACCGAAAAGCGTATCGGCGGAATCACGTTCCAGAACAACACGCGGCTCGGTGCCGCTATTCGCCATGCGGCGCACAAGCTTTTGCGACAGGAAAATCGAACGAAGCTGCTGATCATCCTTACCGACGGCCGCCCGTACGACCACGACTACGGCGACGCCCGCTATGCCCGCGAGGATGTTCGCGAAGCCCTGATCGAAGCCAAAACGCACGGCATCACGCCCTTTTGCATCACCATCGACCGCGAATCCGAGGCCGAACTTCGCGACCTTTATGGCGACGTCGGCTATACCATCATCGACGACGTTTTGAGCCTGCCGGAACGAATGCCCAATATTTATCGGAGACTGACAAGCTAAACACCGTCGGCAATTCCTTTCAGCAGAACACCGACACCGTAAGCGAGTCCGGCGGCGAGGGCACCGACAAGAAGGGTTTCGAGGCCGGAGCGCAGCCACCCGGTCGTTGACCAACGGCTTTTGAACGAGCCGATCAGAAAGAAGGTAATACCCGTCATAACGCAGGCGACGAGGAACGACGATCCCCAGCCGAACAGATACGGGATCAGGGGAACAAGTCCGCAAACGATGAAGGCGCTGAAGGTGCTGCCGGCGGCAAGCCACGGCGACCGTATCTCTGAGGGCAGACCGTATTCTTCCATCAGCATCGTCCTTACCCACCGGTCATTATCCGATGTGATCAGCTCTACCGCCTTTTCGAGCTCTTCGCCCTCAAATCCCTTTTCACGATAGATCTGTCTGATCTCTTCACGCTCGCCTTCGGGTGCGACCTCAATGTGGCGGTACTCGATCTTTTCCAGCCGCCGGTAATCGTCGATCTCGGCCCTTGTCCCGAGAAAATTGCTTGCCGCCATTGAAAAGCCGTCGGCGACCAGATTTGCGAAGCCGAGGATCAAAACGACCTTGGTCGAGAGTTCAGCACCGGCAACGCCCGAGACGACGGCGAACGTCGTGACCGCGCCGTCAACGCCGCCGTAAATGAAATCTCGAATATAGTTGTGGTTTGACGCAGCGATCCGCGCCGCTATCGCCTCGTGTGTGTGATCGTGTTCGAGATCTGACATTGCCGAATCATAACCTATTTCGTGCCGATGCAGTTCGGTTTGGCAGATCAAAAAACAAAAGAGACGGCCGATATCAGCCGTCTCTCCAAAATGTGGTGGCGGGGGGGAGACTTGAACTCCCGACCTTGGGGTTATGAATCCCACGCTCTAACCAGCTGAGCTACCCAGCCACGAACACTTGATTATAGTTTGCCGTGCAAAAAAATCAAGTTAATCCGGTTTTCGCAGCACCTCGCTTTTGCCCGTTCGAGAGTGCGATTGCTAAGATAAGAATTTAGAGGACCTTTCAGATCCGGGGTAAAAATGCCAATAGTATTCGCGGCCGCGGCCGAACATTCACAGGTGCTTTTCGCACTTTTCATAATGATCGCCGCCGCCAAATTGATGGCCGAGTTGTTCGAGCGTCTGCGACAGCCGGCGGTGGTCGGCGAGATCCTCGCGGGCGTCATCGTAGGCCCGAGCGTACTGGGTTGGGTCAGGCCGTCAGAGATCATCGGGATCGTTGCCGAGATCGGCGTTATATTTCTTCTCTTCATGGTCGGGCTCGAGACCAAGCCGCAGTCCGTCTATCGGGTCGGAAAAAAGGCAATGCTGGTCGGTACGCTCGGCGTGATACTTCCCTTCATTGCCGGGTATTTCATCGCATTGCTTTGGGGCGGCTCTTTTATCGAAGCAATGTTCATCGGAGCCGCGCTCGTTGCGACATCGGTCGGCATTACGGCGCGCGTGCTCGGTTCGATGGACCTTTTAGATAAAGAAACGTCCCGGATCATCCTCGGGGCGGCGGTGATCGACGACATCCTCGGGCTGATAATTCTTTCCGTCGTCTCGGCAATGAGTTCGGGCAACATCAACTATCTCGAGCTCGGCAAAACAGCGGCCCTGGCGATCGCTTTCACTTTGCTCGTGGCGGTCCTCGGTGCGCGGATGATGAACAAGGTCGCACCGAAGGTCAACAACCTGCGGGTCAGCAAACCGTTCTTTAATGTCGGATTGATCTTATGTCTCGGGCTTTCGGTGGCGTCGATCTATGTTGGCGTGGCCGCGATAATCGGCGCATTTCTCGCCGGGATGGCGATGGCTGAGGCAACCGAAGATAATCCGGGAATGCACAAACTGACAAGCGGCGTGACCGAGTTCCTCGTGCCGTTTTTTCTTGTCAATATCGGCATGCAGCTCAATCTGGCGGTCTTTAAGGATACGTCGTTCCTGCTGCTGGCTTTCGTGATCACGTTCTTTGCGGTGATAACAAAGTTCATTGGCTGCAGCCTCGGTGCCTGGGGGTTAACGCGACGCGAGATGGCTCAGGTCGGCGTCGGAATGATACCCCGCGGCGAGGTCGGGATCGTCGTTGCTCAGATCGGTCTCGGACTTGCCGTGATCACCGAAAGGTTCTTTGCCGCTGTGCTTTTCATGGCGGTTGCTACGACCCTGATAGCGCCTCCGCTTATCAAGTACTTCTACGCCGAGGATAAAGACAACGATGGCGTGCTCGACCCGATACTTGAGCGAGACGTTTCAGAGGAATTCACCCGGATCGGCTAGTTCGTCCCCGGAAATTCGGTCAAAATGACCTTCCATCTTCGGGAACGGCCGTTCCAAGCCGCCGCGGACCGATAAACCCCCGATATTTACCGCCTGACCGATACTCCGAACACCAAAAGATTTCCTTGACACTTTGGTGACAAACATCTATTATCGTGTTGCGACGATGTTTATCATCGTTTATTCGGCAACCTCTCTGTCCGTGTATCTCTTTTAAACTCACACATCTGTCTTCCTCTTGCGCATTCGCATTCAGGAAACACAAATTAGAACTCGATGTCAGCGAAATTAGGGGAAATTCTTGTCCGCGAAAATCTCGTCACCCCGCAACAACTGCGTGAGGCTCTCGACTATCAGAGAAGCAGCGGAGGCCGCCTAGGCTCGAATCTCGTCAAGTTGGGGATCATCTCCGACGACGTGATAACTGCGGTTCTGTCGCGGCAATATGGTGTGCCGTCGATAAATCTCGACCTCTTCCACATCGAAGCGGACGTAATTAAGCTGATATCGCAGGAGGTCGCACTCAAATACACGGTCCTGCCGATATCGAAGGTCGGTGCAACGCTGACCCTCGCGATGGCCGATCCGACGAATGTGTTCGCGATGGACGACATCAAGTTCATGACCGGACTAAATGTCGAGCCGGTGATCGCTTCCGAGGCATCCATCCAGATGTCGATCGGTAAGTATTACAGCGGTTCCACGCAGATCGACATATTTGACGCGGCGTTCGCGGTCGAAGCCGACAAGGCGGTCCTCAAGAACGGTAAGAACGGTAAGAACGGAGCATCGAAGAACGGTACAAAGCTAAAGCTCGATGACCGCTTGTCAGAGGCCGACCTCGACGTAACGCTCGAAGGCTTTGATTTTCAGACTCACGACGGAGAAGAGCTCGAACTGGTCGAACAGAACGACGAGATCGACCTGGCGACATTGGCACGTGCCAGCGAGGATGCTCCGGTCGTCCGCCTCGTCAATGTTCTGATGGTCGATTCGTTAAGACGCGGAGCATCGGATATTCACGTCGAGCCATACGAAAAATCGTTCAGGATCAGGTTTCGTATCGACGGCGTTCTTTACGACGTGATGAAGCCGCCAATGAAGATGCGGGATGCTTTGATCTCACGCCTGAAGATCATGGCAAAGCTCGACATCTCAGAAAAGCGTCTGCCGCAGGATGGCCGCATCAAGATCAAGGTCCGGGTCGACGAGCGTTCACGAGAATTAGACTTCCGTGTATCGACGCTGCCAACGCTCTTTGGCGAAAAGGTCGTGCTTCGTCTGCTCGACAAAGACAAGCTGATGCTTGATATGGCGAAACTCGGGTTTGAAGCCGAAAGTCTCGAAAAATTTCAGCGTGCGATCGCCAATCCGTACGGGATGGTCCTCGTCACCGGGCCGACAGGTTCCGGTAAAACGAACACGCTCTATTCAGCTCTGCAGACTCTAAACACCTCGGAAACGAACATCATGACGGCTGAGGACCCGGTCGAATTCAACCTGGAAGGCATCAACCAGGTGCAGATGAAAGAACAGATCGGCCTTAATTTCGCCGCAGCCCTCAGATCGTTCCTGCGTCAGGACCCGAACATCATCCTCGTCGGCGAAATTCGTGACTTTGAAACGGCCGAGATCGCGATCAAAGCCGCATTGACCGGCCACCTTGTTCTTTCGACGCTTCACACGAACGATGCCCCATCGACCATCTCTCGATTGGTAAACATGGGTATCGAGCCGTTTCTTGTCGCAACAAGCGTCAACATCATTCAGGCGCAAAGGCTGATCCGAAGGATCTGTGTCAATTGTAAAGAGGAAGCACAGGTTCCGAAAGAGGCGTTGGTCGAGGCAGGTTTTTCGGTGGAAGAGGCGGCCGGCTTGACGCTATACAAGGGGGCGGGATGCGAGGCGTGTTTGAACACGGGTTACAAGGGCCGCGTCGGCCTTTACGAAGTGATGGAAGTTACTGACGAACTTCGCGAACTGATAATCATCGGAGCGAGCGCGATCGAGTTGAGAAAGAAGGCGATCGAGCTGGGTATGATCACGCTTCGCGAATCTGGTTTGTGCAAGATACGCGACGGCATCACGACGATCGAAGAGGTAATGAAGGAAACGGTCCTGTAAGACTTTTGGAGGAAATATGGTATTTAGGGCAATTGCACTTTCGATAGCATTGTTGATCGGCATCGGTACGCTCATTCCGTTAGCGACGGAGTACGCCGAGGCCGGTCCGAAGAAAACGCGCAAGTACAAAAAGAAACGCGAATGGCGCGGCGTGAAGAAATATTCGAAACGCTGGTGGCAGCTGTATCGGGCCCAGGAGCGCCGAAAACGGGCTGTTGCAGCCCGGCGTCGTGCGCTTCGGCTTCGCCAGATGCGGCTCGCTCGTGCCCGACAGGCCGCACAGAACAATGCCACTGCCGCAGTGAGATCGAAACCGGCCCAGACCGAAAAACCGCCGGCGGCCGTGCTGCCTTCCGGACAGGCCGCACCAAAGAACTGGGCACCGGGCCAGTCGACCGATGGTGAGGTTCAGTTTCGCGTTGCCGGCAACAGCGGAATGGAAGTGGGTTCGGCCTCGATATCGGTTGTCGGACCTGCAACGGGTGAAACGGTCGCGACCGGCCGGAACAGGAGTGTCGGCGGAGTGCCAACGACCTCGCTCCGGAGAGAGGTCATCAACCGGATGATCCGTGAGAACGGATGGGTCGTCAACGATTATCAGAAAGAGATCGGCGGCAAGACCGTTTACGTTGTCGTAGCTCAATCGCAGGCAAACGGCGGACGGGTGCAATCGAGATTGTTCTATTTCACCGAAGCCGACGGCCGCATCTATAGTGTCGCCACCAATTCGAATGCCGAGGCGGCCGACCGTCTTGCCGAAGAGTCAGAGAAGGTGGTCAATTCGATCCAGAGCAGACGACGACCGACGCAGCAGGCCGCTGTCAAGGAATAGTCGGCTCTTTTTTCCTCATTAGGATCGTGCAGCGGCGACGCTCGTCAGCTGCTGCACGGTCCTGCATTACCCTCAAACCAATATGAGCTTCGACCAACAAGAAAACATTGCCTCGCAGATCACCCTGCCCGAACTTCTCAAAAGAATGACGGATGCGGGCGGATCTGACCTGCATCTTACGACGAACTCTGCCCCGCAGGTGCGTGTACACGGCCACCTGTCCCCGCTCACAGGCATTCCTCCGCTTACGCCGGCCGACACAAAACGACTCGCATACTCAGTTCTGACCGATGCTCAGAAGCACCGGTTCGAAGAAAACCTTGAGCTCGATTTTTCGTTCGGTTTGAAGGGAATGTCGCGATTTCGTGCGAATCTCTTCAATCAGAAAGGTGCCGTAGGCGCGGTATTTCGTGCGATCCCGTACGAGATCAAATCTTTCGAGGCCCTCGGGCTGCCGCCCGTCGTGGCAGATCTTTGCAAAAAGCCGCGCGGCCTGGTTCTGGTCACCGGCCCGACCGGTTCGGGTAAATCTACGACGCTCGCCTCGATGGTCGATAAGATCAATATCGACCGGCATGACCATATACTGACGATCGAAGACCCGATCGAATTTCTGCACAACCACAAGAACTGTGTGGTCAACCAGCGTGAAGTTGCCGCCGACACACATTCTTTCGGCGCGGCACTCCGCACCGCTCTTCGTCAGGACCCCGACATCGTCCTGGTTGGCGAAATGCGTGACCTTGAGACGATCGAAATGGCGCTGCGAATCGCCGAGACCGGACACCTCACGTTCGCAACGCTGCACACCAACTCAGCCTATTCGACCATAAACCGTATCATCGACGTTTTCCCGTCGGCCCAGCAGGCACAGGTCCGAACACAGCTATCGCTCGTCCTTGAAGGCATCATGTGCCAATCGCTGCTGCCCAAGGCCACCGGAGACGGCCGCGTTATGGCGCTCGAGATACTCGTGCCGAATGCCGCTATTCGCAACCTCATCCGTGAGGACAAGATCCATCAGATCTACTCGATGATGCAGACCGGACAGGACAAATTCGGAATGCAGACCTTTAACCAGGCCCTTGCGACGCTCGTCCACAAACGTCTGATCTCGATCGAGGTCGCGATGCAGCGAACTTCGAACGCTGACGAGCTAAAGGAGCTGATCGAACGCGGTTCCGGCCTTAACCAATCGTATGCCGGAAATGGAACAGGAAAGCCCGCGATGCCGCCGTCGGGACATTCGAGCCCTTACGCCCAGGGCAGACCTATCGGACAGCGTCCTCCGGCACGCTAGAGAAACCAGACCTAGAGGAGCATAGAGAAAAGAAATGCCTACTTACGTATTCAAAGGACGAAATCGGTTGAACGAAATGGTCGCCGGTGAGCGCGATGCAGCCAGCCAGGACGAACTCCGTGCACTTTTACGGCGCGAGCAGATCGTAATGACACAGGCCTCTGAAAAGGGCAATGTCATTTCGATACCAAAGCTCGGAACGCGTAAAAAGGTAAGCGCCAAGGAACTTGCCGTTTTCACCCGGCAATTCTCTGTGATGATCGATGCCGGTCTGCCGCTGGTCCAGTGTCTCGACATATTGGCCGAACAGCAGCAGAACGTCTTTTTCAAAGAGGTCCTACGTCAGGTAAGGCAGAACGTGGAAGAAGGCTCGACGCTCTATCAGGCGCTCGAAAAGCACCCGAAGGTGTTCGATTCGCTTTATACCCACATGGTCGAAGCGGGCGAAACGGGCGGTGTGCTCGACCTCATATTGCAGCGGTTGGCGACATTGATCGAAAAGGTCGTCAAGCTGAAACGCAGCATCATTTCAGCATCGATCTACCCGGCAGCAGTGATCGTGGTCGCGATCGCAGCCATCGCGGTGATCATGGTGGTCGTCATCCCGCAATTCGAACAGATCTTCCTTGGTCTCTTGGGACCGGGCGAGGCCCTGCCATTGCCGACGCGTATCGTGATGGGAATAAGCGGCTTTCTGGCAGGCTGGGGCGGCCTTGCATTGCTGATCGGCATTATCGGCTCTGCGGTCGGTATCAAGTATTACTATAAGACCGAGAGAGGCAGATGGCAGATCGATTCCCTGCTGCTTAAAACTCCGATTTTCGGCAGCATTCTGCGAAAGGTGGCAGTCGCACGTTTTTCACGTATTCTCTCGAAGCTTCTGTCATCCGGTGTTCCGATCCTTCAATCGCTTGACATAACCGCAAAGACCGCCGGAAACGTGGTCATCGAGGATGCGATCCTGAAGGTGCGGGCAGGCGTCGAACGCGGTGAGAACTTTGTTGATCCGTTAAAGGCGACAAATGTATTTCCGCATATGGTCGGCCAGATGATCGGCGTCGGTGAACAGACCGGTGCTCTCGACGCGATGCTCGGCAAGATCGCAGATTTCTATGAAGAAGAGGTCGATACGGCCATCGCCGATCTGTTGGCGATGATCGAGCCGGTTCTGATCGCTTTCCTCGGTATCACGATCGGTTCGATCGTGATCTCGATGTACCTTCCGCTCTTCACACTCATCGGCAAACTCGCCGGTGGGCCGAAGTAGATCAAGCTGCAAGGGCAAGCGAAAGACGGCATCTTAGGGTGCCGTCTTTTTTCGCTATCGCTTTGGGGTTTTGAGAAGACTTATCGCGAACAGTATCGCCAGAAGCAGGTCGATCGCGGCACCGGCCGTTATCTGCCAAGGGGCACGTCCATTCGCGTAAAGATAGAAAGTCGGTATCACGAAGGCCAGCTTTTCAACGATCGCAGCCGGCATTATCGGGCGAAACCGAACCGGGTCTTTCGCAATGATCAGGAACACAAGCTGGAAAGCCAGTGCCACACCGACGAATCCGTAAAAATACTCGGGGTGCGTGATCTCCGGCGGGCTGTCGATCGCGATCTGTCTTTCGAGAAAGTACTGCGGAACGAGAGCGAGGATGCCGTAAATGCCTGCGGCCGCGAATGTGTAGCGAGCGAATTTCATAACGATCCGGTTCGCGGGAATGGCCTGGCCGAAGCCAGCCTTTCCCGGCGTCTCCTTACGCTATACGCGACGCGGGCACCCGCTCTTGTATCATTCGCTCGATATATTTTGCAATGACATCCGCCTCCAGATTGACCGGATCGCCGGGTTTGAGCGAGGAAAGATTCGTCATCGTCCAGGTTTTCGGGATCAATGCAATTTCGAACCAATCGGTATCGAGCTTTGCTACGGTCAGGCTGATGCCTTCGACCGCAACAGAGCCTTTATAGATGAGATACTGCGACATTTCGCGCGGGAAGCCGATGCGAACCGTCCAAAAATCGCCGTTCTTTTCGGATCCGAGAAATTCTCCGCGTGTATCGACGTGGCCCTGGACGATATGGCCCCCGAGGCGTGTCGAGGGCGTGACGGCCCGCTCAAGGTTTACCGGTGAGCCGGCCGATAGGCCGCCGATCGTCGAGCGGTCCAGCGTCTCTTTTGATACATCGGCCGAGAAATAGGAAGGAGCAACGTTCAGCGCTGTGAGGCAGACACCGTTGACAGCGATCGAATCACCGTCATTGGTGCCTTGAGTGACGATCTCAGCTTGAAGTTTTATACGGGCATTCGTGCCGAGCGTTTCGATCTCTGCGACCCGGCCGAGTTCTTCAATGATACCTGTGAACACTATTAAACAGAGGGAAGAGGCCTAAAACCAGGGCTTCTTGCCAATGACGTACGTTTGAACAAACTCTTCATCCGATTTCGTCAGATAGATGATCCCTTCGATCAAGCCGAGGACACCCGGAATGATCAGCAAGAACGAACCGATGCCGCAGGTGAGAAAGGCGAGGATAAAAGCGACGCCGAACATTGCAAGATAGATTATCCCTTCTTGCTGGTAACCGAGGATGAACTTGTGTATCCCGAGGCCCCCGAGCAGGATGCCGCACAATCCGGCGGCGATCTTCTTATCAGCGCCGGGGATCTTTTGTCCATAATTGACCTGCTGCATCGGCATCGGACTTATCGGAAGCATCGTTCCGCAATTGGTGCATGTCGTGAAGTTGCCGGGATTCTGGGATTTGCAGTTTGGACAGGAAACGTATTGAGTGGCCATATATTTTATGATTCTCCTCAGACGGTCGGTCGACCTAAGTATCGTGCAGTAAAAGCCTGTTTGTCAACGCGGTCCGGCCTTTGCGTGAGGTTGATCTGTATCAGATAGCGGGGTTTGAAGAAGCCGCATTGAAATAGCCTGACCGGAGTGAAATAATCGTTATTCGTTCTTGAGGACAGAGCAAAGAAATATGACCGACGCCGCACCGACGGAAATTCAACCGCCGAAGCTTAAACGATCGCAGAGCGGACAGATCGAACCGAATTCGATCGCAGATCTGATAGAGTGGTTTCTTCTTTACGATGAACGCACCGCGAGGATGCGGCACGTAATGGTCGAAGAGCTTTTTCAGTGGAAGCAGAAAGAGGACGAGGCGAACGGCGTCGTGACATATCCCTTCGAGAACGCTGAAGCGCGGTTTGCGATCGGGGTCTTTCAGGCTTTGCAGGAGAACGATTCGGAGCCGCTTCTGGGGCTTTGGATGAACGACGTCCTTGCCGCTTTGCATGAATCGCGCGAAACAAAACGCGAGCTCACCGAATCGAACAACCTCGACAGCAACATCGAATTGTCGCCTCTGCAAAAAGCAGATCTGCTTACGACGAACGTCGAGCGCAGATTATATCTTTCAAGCTGTTGGCTCGAAGCGTTGTGTACCGCTGAGGTTCGAGTTTTGGGCTGGGTCTACCAGGAGATCTACGGACGCCCATTCACGCCGGCTACTTGAACACTTCGCACCGCTGCATTGAAGCGAACTGCATTCCCACAGCAAATGCTCTTTGACGCTGTTCGGCGGAGCCATGTGTGAACGTATCAGGCCGCACGACGCCCTGCGTTCGGCGCTGTATCATATCGTCACCGACCGCGCCGGCAGCACGAATGGCCTCTTCGATGTCCCCGACCTCGACCAGCCCTTTCTTCTGAGCATGGTTTGCCCAGATGCCGGCATAACAATCGGCCTGGAGCTCGAGGGCGACCGACAATTGGTTGTTTTGCCCGGCCCGCTGAACCTTCGCCATCGTACCCAGAAGGTTCTGAACGTGGTGGCCGACCTCGTGGGCAATGACATAGGCCTGTGCAAAGTCGCCGGGTGCGCGGAATTCGTTCTTTAGTTCGCGGAAGAAATCAAAATCCAGATAGAGCTTATAGTCGCCCGGACAATAGAACGGCCCGGTCGCGGCACTCGCATATCCGCAGGCCGATGAAACCTGGCCCGAGAAAAGCACCAGAACAGGAGCCCGATACTGCATCCGACGCTGCGCCGGCAAGATCTCTCGCCATGCGTCCTCGGTGCTTCCCAGTACGGCACTCACGAACTGCCGATTCTCGTCGGGAGCCTGGTTGACGTTGTTGCTGGCCGTTGTCGGTGACTGAGTTTGGGTCGGAACACCACTCTCGAGCAGCTGGCGCGGATCGCCGCCAAGCAGGCAAACGATCGCCGCCAAGATCAGGACACCGAGGCCTCCGCCGCCCAATGCGACCCCGCGGCCCATCCCGCGCCGGTCTTCGATGTTCGTGCTCTGCCGCTGATCTCTCCAACGCATAACCAACCCCTCGCAAGCTTTGTGAGTTTTTAGAACGTGGTAGGATTCTATCACCTCGCGAGGTCGTAGCGAAACAACTAATGAGTGAGCTCCTGGACGATTGGAAACAAAGCGGCGATAGGTTCGAACACCCTTACGGGACGATCTTCTATCGGCGGTCGGCGGACGAGCGAGAGTCGTTTTTATGCCTTCATGGATTCCCGACAGCGTCTTTCGATTATCACTTGATCTGGAAACAGTTGGCCGCGATATATCCCGTAACTGCCTTTGACATGATCGGTTACGGATTCTCGTCAAAGCCGGCAACGCTCGGCTATACGACGTTCGACCAGGTCGATGTTCTCGAATCGCTTCTGACCCATTTAAAGCTTCGGCGCGTCCATATCGTCGCCCACGACTACGGCAACACGATCACGCAAGAGCTTTTGGCTCGGCAGGCCGAGGGCCGTCTTGACGTCGAGATCGCCTCGATCTGTTTTCTCAACGGAGCATTGTTTCCGGAAACGCACCGGCCGATCTTTGCTCAGAAGCTATTGATCGGCCCGCTTGGTGCCCTTTTTGGCAGATTTATCCCGGATCCGATCTTCAGGAAAAACCTGGCATCGATCTTCGGCGAACGGACGCAGCCGGATGAAGGGTTACTTGACGACTATTTGGCGCTCTTTAAGCACAACCGCGGGAAGTTGGTCGCCCATAAATTGATCCGCTATATGCGTGAACGTGAGACGTATCGCGAGCGATGGGTAAGGCCGCTCACCGAACTCAAACAACCGTTCAGATTCATCAACGGCTCGGCTGATCCGGTTTCGGGAAAGCATCTGGTCGAACGGTTTCGCCAGGTCATTCCGGATCAAACCGATATTATCGAACTGATGGATATCGGGCACTTTCCACACGTCGAAGCTCCGGAAGTAGTTTTTCAGGCGATCCGCGAGTTCCATGAACAATTATCATCGGGCAGCCGTAGATGAATCCGGCGCTCGGATTTACTTGCGATCGGCCCGCTCCGCACGTCGTGAAGTATTTTCGCAAAATCTTGACAGAAGTAGAGTTACAGGATTATTATCTGTAAACGTCGGTAGCGGTTTTTTGTTTCTGCGTTTCATGCCTTACAAAGGAGGAAATGATGATCAAGCTAGACATCGTCAACCTGGTTGCCGATAAGACTGGAGTTCCAAAACAAAAGGCAGAGCAAGTTGTCGATTCGCTGTTCAACGCGATGAAAGACGCTCTTGCTCAAGGCAAACGGATCGAGCTCAGGGGTTTCGGCGTTTTTGTTGTAAAGCCACGGAAGCGGGGTGTCGGGCGTAATCCCAGAACCGGAAAAGAGGTTCCGATACCGGCCGGTAAAACGATTCGATTCAAACCGGGCAAGGAATTGTCGGCTCAGGCCGTCAAGAAATAAAGTACAGAGTTTGTAGCTGTTTGCTGCATCGGCTGCGGATCACGGAATCTAAAGTTTTCTTGTGATCGGCAGCCTTCATTTTCACCCCATCAATGAACGATCCGGCGGACGTCACCGAGACATTCTACTTTGAACGCCAAGCCCTGATACCGACGGCAGCGACCTGGTTTCGCCACGGACTGCTGCTCCTGCTGACCATCGTAACAGCCACGATCGCCGGATCGATCTACCCGTTCGGACGTCTCCCATTCATGGTCGGGCCTGACCCGGAAACCTGGGCCGACGTTGCCGACCTGTTATATCAACTGCCCTACTCCTATTTGTCAGTCGTGGTGAACACGGTCTATCTATTGGCGACCGACTGGGAACTTCTTAAAGATGGCCTGAGTTTTTCCTTATCATTGCTTTTCATTCTTACATCGCATGAAATGGGGCATTACATCGCATGCCGGATATATCGTGTAGATGCGACCCTGCCATATTTTCTTCCGACACCGCCGATGATCGGGCCCGCCGGAACGTTTGGGGCGTTTATTCGTATTCTCTCACCGTTCCCGTCTCGAAAGGCCGTTTTCGATATCGGCATCGCCGGGCCGATAGCCGGATTCGTCGCGCTGATCCCGATCGCGATCATCGGGCTGATGACGATGGAGACGGCCATTCCTCAACAGGTCGGCCAGGGCGGCACTCTGGTATTTGCGGACCCGCTGCTGATACGCTTTGTTGCGATGATACTCGGACAGGATCTGACCTTCGGGATCGGAAATGCCTTCTATTTTGCGGCTTGGGTCGGACTGCTGGTAACGGCGCTGAACCTGATACCGTCAGGTCAGCTTGACGGCGGCCACGCGATCTATGCGGTCTTTGGCGAGCGTGTCCATTATTGGACCGGTCGGATCGCGTTTGCGGTCATGGCAACGCTTTCGGTGATCGGGCTTGTCTATTTCAATAGCCCGAGCGGCTTTCTCATCGCAATATTGCTTGGGATAATGATGCGAATTCGACATCCGGAACCGTGGGACGACGCTCCGCTCGATGCAAAAAGAAGGATTCTCGCGGTCGTTACCTTGGCGATATTTGTGCTCAGTTTTGTGCCTTTTCCGATAAAGATCGGCTAGCAGATCACGATTCGCCCGCCTGAGGAAGCATTCCCTTTATCTCGCGAACCATTTTTTGCACGTCCTCCTGACCGTCGAGGGCGATCATAAAGAAATCGTAACTCGTCTTAAAACAGACCATTCCGTTGCCGAAAAACCAAACGCCCTCAAGAAGCGGGTTGCCACCGATCAGCCAGTCGATGGGCGCTCCCGTTATGGTCTTGGGATTGATGACGTTCGTCATCATTACCGCACCGGAGGCGAATGAGAAGGCGCCCAAGAGCGGCGCTCCGATCCGTCTGGCAATGTCCCGTTCAAACCGAATGCGCTCGATCTCGGCCTCGTCGAGCTTCCCTCTGGCGATCTTTTCTTCCTGCGACCGAAGGTAACCGTCAAAGCGTTCGCCAAGCTGCTTTATCGACCAGGCAGGCAGGGCCGAGTTGAAAAGCCAATGCGAACTGATCCCGGTAAACACGACTCCAAGCCCGGCACCGACCGCCATCGAAACACCGGTGGCAGCGGCCTGCATCGGATTTTCCTGAACCCAATCGGACGCTCGCGATAGCGAACGAAAAGCAGAATCTACCGTACGGGTCCATCCGGCGCCCAAGCTGAACGCTTTCGAAACGCTTTTGACATTCTTGCCGACCGTCTCTTTAGCGTCGTCGAATATCTCGCCGGCCTTTTCACCTGCGGTGCTTATTACGTCGCCGGCAGCCTTGCCCGCTTCGACAACTATCTCGCTTGCCTTGCCACCAGCGTCCTCAGCCGCGTCACGGAGCGGTTCGCTGACATTCCATGCCTTCTTTGCGGTCGCCTCGGCAGTCTTGATGGTCTCTTCAACGACGCCGACGGCCTGCTTGCCGACCTCGGATTTTTCCGCTTCTGCCTTTAGCTTTTCGGCGCCTTTCTGCGCGGTTTCGACGACTACTCGGGCCGTATCTTCGATCTTGTCGGTCAACCCGAGCTGTTTATCGATCTCGCTGAATTTCTCTTTAGCGTCCTTCTGCCACTTGTCGAACCTGTCTTTATAATCGCTCATATTACCGCCTCAATTGTTGGATCCCATCGAAGATTACGAGTAAAACTCGCAAATTGTTCGCCAATGCGGGAGATCGCAAACCTCTGGATCAAAGATTACATCACCGCGACGAAGAATCAACATTTATCTGTATGAACAAGGCTTTATAGAGCCTTACCGCTATGATAATCTTATCATTGTTTCATGATGTTTATGCCGTTGGTGAAGTGTCCTAATTGCGGGCTGATGGCCGAATATTCCGGCAACGAGTTTCGTCCCTTTTGCTCGGAACGGTGTAAGCTCCTTGATCTCGGGGCTTGGATCGACGAGGCGTATTCCGTGCCCGATGAAACGGCTGAGCTTACAGATGCCGATATTGACGCCGTCGAGCGGGCGTTACAGGAAAAGGAATTAGACAGATAATGGATTCGCCGATATTTGCTGCCGATCTGACGATCGGAACCGCGGCTATCGCATTCGGAGCGGTAGTTTTTATCGTTGTCTCCGCGGTAGCGTACATTGCTTTCAGATTGCTGCGGAAAAGCGTCAAGATGGCGTTGCGGCTGGCTGTTGTTGTCGCAATAATGGTGATCGGGCTTGTCGGCGGTCTATCGCTTTGGTGGTTCGTCGCGGGTGACGGACAGAAGGCGAAACCGGGCGCGTCGAGACAGAAATGACCGTTTGCGAGATCGATTCGGGCTTTATCCGCCAATGAAAATGCAGGCTGAAAGGCCTGCTCCGCGTTTTAAATGCCAGAATCCGAAAAAATCTCAAAGTTTCGCTTCTGGCGCAGGTACAAGGGACTTCCGCCTACAGTTTTCGCGCTCAGTCTTGTCAGTTTTTTGAACGACACATCGAGCGAGATAATCTACCCGCTCTTGCCTGCCTTTCTATTTCTAACGCTCGGGGCAACTCCGTTTGCGATCGGCTTGATCGAGGGATTGGCCGAATCGGTCGCGAGTATTCTAAAACTCTTTTCGGGTTATCTGAGCGATCGGTTCGGACGCCGAAAGCTGCCTGTATTTCTGGGCTATTCTCTGGCCGCGGTAGTCCGGCCGATGCTCGCTTTCGTTACCAGCTGGCCGCAGGTCCTGGTCGTCAGGATGTCTGACCGCATCGGGAAAGGCATTCGAGGAGCGCCGCGTGATGCATTGCTCGCCGCGGACGTGCCGGAGGACAAACGCGGCCTGGCGTTCGGTTTTAACCGGGCTGCAGACCATCTCGGTGCGGTCGTCGGGCCGATCGTCGCCTTCCTGCTGCTGACGTATCTGGCCGTCGACCCGGAAAATCCGACCGCGATGGAATATCAGCGGGTGTTCCTATTCGCATCCGTTCCGGTGGCAATAGGCCTTTTTGTGATCGTATTTTTCGTCCACGAGGAGCGAAAACCGATCGAGAACGTCGACACGAATCCGATAAAGTTCTCGCTTCGGGAGTTTGACCCGAACTTCAAGCGGTTTTTACTGATCGTTGCCCTTTTCACCCTTTCAAATTCGACCGATGCGTTTTTGCTGCTCCGTGCAGAGCAAGCCGGCATCGCGCCGGCAATGCTGCCTCTGCTTTGGATGGTGCTCCATTTCAGCAAGGTATTCAGTTCTTTGATCGGCGGCGAACTTTCGGACAAGTTTGGGCGAAAGACACTGATCGTAAGCGGATGGGTCGTCTACGCTGCGGTATACGGTGGGTTCGCATTCGTTGATTCCGCATGGCAGGCGTGGGTTTTGTTCATCATTTACGGCGCGTATTTCGGGCTGACCGAAGGCGTTGAAAAGGCGATGGTCGCCGACCTCGTAAAGGACGAGAAACGCGGCACGGGCTATGGCTTCTATAATCTCGCCTACGGCATCACGGTCTTTCCGGCATCTTTGCTTTTCGGATTTTTGTGGTACCGATTCGGGCCCGAAACAGCGTTCCTGATCAGCGCCTCGATCTCGATCGTGGCCGCGGGCTTTTTACTGACCGTAAAGGGGAACAATGACGAATAACGAAAAAGGCGGGAAGGCCCGCCTTTTTGCATCTCTTACCTTTATCCACGCCTACATCGAATAGTCGTTGAGCCTGATGGAATTTAGAGCATTTTGAAACGCACTATCGTATCGGGTCAGCTCATTTTGCGGAGCCACGGCGATAAAGTAGAAGAGGTCGCCGTTTCTCAGTTTCGCTGTATAGACCCTGACCGACTCATTGCGACGATTGACGGGCGATCGACCGGTCAGAGTAATCGCCTGGCCTTGACGCCCCGCAAAACGCGCGCTTTGGAAACCGGTTTGCCGGCGAAGGTAAGTATTGCTTTGCAGCAGCCCGTTGACAAAGGTCTGTGTATCCTGCGACAGACTCCCGTTCTGTCCGCGGTAAACGCCGATCATGACGCCGTGTGTGATCCCCTGGTTTCCAAATGCTCCCTGGGGAGCAAAGGTCACATCGCTTTGGGTAGGGAATTCCTGCCAGTTGCTCGGGACATTCATTCGTATCCAATCGCCGCTTGAGTATGCCCGGACCCTCGTTGAAGGTATCGGGACCGAATTAGAATATCTTCCGCCCGACATTGGATTCGTCCCCGATTCGCCCCCGCTCGGATTCGATTTCTGGATCTCGGCCATTGTGCGTGCGGGAGGCATTGCCCTTAGCCTTTCCTGAACCCGCTGGAAATCGCGGGTGATCTTGATCGGTGTCGGCGAGACATTCAACAAACGCGCTTCGGCGTTTATCTTCTGAAAACGATTGCCCGGATCGGGGTGGCTGCTCAGCCATTCCGGTGCGCGGCCGCCGCCCTGTTGAGCGATCGTCTGGAACATATTTGCCAGATCGCTTGGGTCATAACCCGCACTTGCCATTATCTGCGAACCGAGTATATCGGCCTGAGTCTCGTACTCGCGGCTGTACTTCGTCATCCAGGCCTGTGCGGTCAGGGCTCCCAGCTGGGCGCCGGTCTGCCCGCCAAGGATCGCACCGCCGAGGATCAATCCGATCGTGCCGAGCTGGCTGCCGAGGCTGCCTTGTTTGGTTGCCTGTGCGGTTCCGTGCCGGAGCGCGATATGGCTTATCTCATGGGCCATCACGCCAGCCATCTCGCCTTCGTTACGAGCGGCCTGTATCATCCCGCGATTTACGTACATTGGGCCGCCGGGCAACGCAAAGGCGTTGATATCACTGGCATTGACAACCTTGAATCCGTAATCGAAAGCAGGTATCCGGAACTGCGAAGGTATGTTCGCAACAAGCCTGGCGCCGACCCGTTCGACATAATCGGAGGCGAGTTGGTCGTCCAGGATCGGGAATTGCTGCTCAACCTGTACCGCGGTCTTCCTGCCAAGATCGACATCCTCTTCGATCTTATACTTGTTCTTCGGCATTGATACGCGCGTCTGGGCGATCGCCGTCAGCGGCGTAGCCGCAATGGCCCAAAGTGCCATAATGGCTATGAACCTGGTTCGAAAATGTGTGCGTTTCATTTTTTCCCTCCTGGAGATGTCAGACCCAGTTTAGACGATTCTTAACGGTGGTCACAACAAAGCCGCGGACCGAGTTGAGATGAAGGCCCGGGCACTCGCGGTTGGCTGGAAACGAACGGTGTGGCAAACTGACGGCTTGTATGCTCAATTGATGCCGAGGTGCAGGGATCAGGTAACCGGTATCCTAGTGGGATAAGGCGTTGGAGATCTTTTCGACATCTTTCAAACGACCCTTTTCGCTCGGGTCATCAATATCGATCTGAAGCGCGGCTTTTACGCGCCCGATCAGGTCGAGTGCTTCGCGGGATTCGATCTTGTTAGAAAGACGCTTTTCTACTAAAAACGCATATGCGAGGTCGTTTTCGAGCTCGTCTATCAAATTCATATATTCCCCAACTGACCAACAGCCGGTAAGGCCTGTCGGCGTTTGAATCGAATTCACGGGATGGAAAATGATCGTTGTACGAAAAAGCCTATGAAACCGATGTTAATCCAGTGTTAACGAAATGTTAACTTTTTTCTCGGTCAGCTTAGCCGCTTATGCCAATTAAGTATAATTTAACTTTTTGAATCTATTGCCGGAAGTATAATCGGGTTCGACCGCAATTACAAGGTGTAACGGTCTTCCCCAAGGACTATATCCATATGCAAATTATTGAGAAAACAAGAATTCTATTCTATACATTTATTTTTTTGGTCGTAGCGATCGGGGTGAGCTGCAGCGGCCAGAAACTTGGCGATTCCAACAGCAGCGGAACGAGCGGGACGATACGGGTTGCGGGCACCGGATCGACCTTTGTTAAACCGATGATGGATAAATGGGGTAGCGAGTTTGGCAAGCTTAACCCGACCATAAATATCGATTACAGCTCGACCGGATCGGGAGCGGGCATCAAGGGTATTCAGAACCAGACCGTAGATTTCGGCGGCACCGATGCCGCGATGTCAGATGACGAACTCAAGCAGGCAGCCGGCGGCGAGATCGTACATATCCCGGTCGTCCTTGGTGCGGTCGTGCTGACGTACAATCTCGCGGAACTGAAAGAGCCTCTCAAACTGACGCCTGAACTGATCTCAGATATTTATCTGGGCAAGATCCGTAAGTGGGACGACGAACGGATAAAGAAAGAAAATCCGAACGCTGCGCTTCCGGCCAATGACATTACGCCGGTTTTCCGTGCAGACGGCAGCGGCACCTCCGATATATTTACAGACTACCTTTCGAAGACCGTCCCGGAATGGAAAGAAAAGGTCGGCCGGACGAAGAACCCGCAGCTGCCGCAGGGCATCGGTATCGGCGGCAAAGGAAATGAAGGTGTGATGGGACAGGTCAAGAACACCCCGAACACGATCGGTTACGTCGAACTTACCTTTGCAAAAGCAAATAATCTGCCGGCGGCTTTGATAAGGAATAAGGCCGGCAACTTTGTCGAGGCAGGCAGTTCGACGGTGTCGAACGCAGCTGCAGGCATGGCCGACAAGATGCCGGATGATCTCAGGTTCGAGATAACTAATGCAGAAGGGGCCGACTCGTATCCGATCTCGGGGATCGTTTTCATGCTTGTCTATCGTGATCAGAAAGATGCCCGAAAAGGTAAGGCGCTTGCTGACTTCCTTTGGTGGGCGATCAATGACGGCAAGCAGTATGTCGTCGATCTCCACTATGCTCCGATCCCGCCAAAGCTTGTCGAAAAGGCGGGTGCCAAGATCGATCTTCTATCAAACGGAGGGAAATCGCTGCGTAAGCAGTAAGCGCGATTCGGACGTAACGACGTGGCAAGATCAGGAACTCTCGGCGATAAAGTGTATCGCACCGTTCTTCTCGCTGCGGCGATAAGCATTTTGCTCATCGTCGCTGCGGTGCTCTACATGATGGTGCAGAATTCGCTTCCGACGATCCAGCGATTCGGTGCGGGTTTCTTATTCGCAAGCGAATGGAACCCGTCACAGGAGAAATTCGGTGCTCTGCCTTTCATTTATGGAACGGTCGTTTCGTCGATCCTTGCTCTGATCCTCGCGGTTCCGATCTCGCTCGGAATAGCGATCTTCCTGGTCGAACAAGCACCCAAAAGCATCGCCCGCCCGATAGCGTTCATGGTCGAGCTTCTTGCCGCCATACCGTCGGTGGTCTACGGACTATGGGGTATTTTCGTGCTCGCGCCGTTCATTCGCAACTACCTCGGCCCGGTTCTTCAGGACAATCTCGGTTTTTTGCCTTTGTTTCAAGGCAGGCTGACCGGGATCGGGATGTTTACCGGCGGCATCATTCTTGCCCTGATGATCACGCCGATCATTACGGCGGTCGTTCGCGACGTTCTGGAAGCGGTGCCGAACACGCAGCGCGAGGCCGCACTCGCGCTTGGGGCGACGAAATGGGAAACGACGATGATCGTTCTTGGTAATGCTGCATCTGGTATTGCCGGAGCGGTCGTGCTCGGCCTCGGCCGAGCGGTCGGCGAAACGATGGCCGTCACGATGGTGATAGGGAATTCGCCGCAGATAACAGCCTCATTGTTCGAACCCGCTTACACCATAGCGTCGGTGCTTGCGGCAAATTTTGCTGACGCGACCGAAGAGACCTATCTGAGCGCACTGATCGAGATGGCGCTGGTTCTGTTTCTTGTTACTGTGATCATCAATGCTTTGGCCAAGCTGATGATCATGAGCGTGGCCGGCAAAGCAAATGCGGCCAAACACGTCTAGTTGAGTTATTGCGGTCAAGCCTAGAGATCGATGTCAGAAACTGTTTCGACAGGACACAGCAGAAGAAAGTTGGTCAATCTTGTAATGACCACCCTTACCGCATTGTGCGCGACATTTGCGACGGCGGTGCTTTTGATCATTATCGGATACATTGCCTATCAGGGCATTTCTTCGCTCAGCATCGAGTTCATCACGGATACCCCAAAACCGGTCGGCGAAGGCGGCGGTATCGGCAACGCGATCGCGGGCTCGGCGATGATGACCGCGCTCGCTTCGCTGATCGGCCTGCCGATAGGGATCGCCGCGGGCGTTTATCTGGCCGAATTTGGCAAAAATTGGTTCGGAAACATCGTGCGGTTTGTGGCTGATACGTTGATCGGGGTGCCGTCGATCATCATCGGGATCTTTATTTACACGGCGATCGTAATGCCGATGGGCCGACAATCGGGCCTTGCCGGAGGCCTTGCTCTCGCGATCATAATGATCCCGATAGTTACACGCACGACCGAGGAAATGATCAATCTTGTGCCACATTCGATGCGCGAAGGAGCTCTCGCTCTCGGAGCACCGCAATGGCGCGTCTCGTGGAATATTGTGCTGCCGGCTGCGGCCTCAGGCATCGCGACCGGTGCGATGCTTTCGATCGCCCGCATCACGGGGGAAACGGCTCCGCTGTTGTTCACTGCCCTTAACAGCCGCTTTTACAATTTCTTCTATGATCAGCCGATGTCGTCGTTGACCGTGCAGATCTACAATTTTGCGACGGGGCCATTCGAGGTCGAGCACGCAATGGCGTGGGCCGCGACTTTGCTTCTTGTCGGGCTTATTTTGTTTATCAATATAGTAGTCAGGTTTTTGACCCGGAAAAAATATTAGTGAGGGCGCGGGCTCGAGCAACCAGATGGAAAGTAAGATCAGCATTTCGGACCTGAATTTTTTTTACGGCAAAGAGCAGGCGCTGTTTGATATTGCGCTTGAGATCCCGCACCGCGAGGTTGTCGCTTTCATCGGCCCGTCGGGCTGCGGTAAATCGACGTTTCTGCGGACGCTCAACCGGATGAATGACACTATCCCGATAGCCAAGGTCTCGGGAACGGTAATGATCGACGGTGAGAACATCTACGCGCCCGGTACCGACGTCGTCGCACTTCGCAGAAAGGTCGGGATGGTCTTTCAGAAATCGAATCCGTTCCCGAAATCGATCTTTGAGAACGTCGCTTACGGTATACGGATCAACAACATTCACTCGAGCAAAACCGATCTTTCGAACCGGGTCGAGAAGGCGCTTCGTGACGCCGCTCTTTGGGATGAGGTCAAGGACAGGCTGACCACATCTGCTTTCGGCCTGTCCGGCGGACAGCAGCAGCGATTGTGCATCGCCCGGGCATTGGCGGTTCAGCCCGAGGTCATTCTAATGGACGAGCCCGCCTCGGCACTCGATCCGATCGCGACACAAAAGATCGAAGAACTGGTCGTTGAATTAAAGCGGCAATATACGATAGTCATCGTTACACATAACATGCAGCAGGCAGCACGAGTTTCGGACCGAACGGCTTTCTTCATGCTCGGGAAACTTATTGAATACAACCCGACGCAAAAGATGTTTCAGAATCCGGACGAGAAGCTGACCGAAGATTATATAACCGGCCGTTTCGGATAACGCCGTACATATTCAGCTTTTGTGATCAACTTATTGTGGTAGATTAATACGAATGGAACGCAGGATCTTAGATCAACAACTTGATGTTTTGCGCGACAAGATACTCTTGCTCGGCGGCGCTACCGAGGCAGCCGTTCACCGTGCGATGCAGGCGCTGACCGAACGCGACAGCGAACTCGCTAAGCAGGTCCTCGAGGAAGATAAGGTCATTGACCAGATGGAACTCGAGATCGACAGGATGAGTATCGAGATACTCGCCCTGCAGCAGCCCGCGGCGCACGACCTGCGATTTGTCATCTCGGTCGCAAAGATCACGCCGATTCTCGAACGGATCGCCGATCATGCCGGCAGCATTGCCGAAGCTGCATTGATCCTCAACGACGAACCGCCGATCAAGAAAAGCTATGTCGAATTCCCGCTGATGGCAAACACGGCGGCAGAAATGCTCCGGACCGCCCTCGATGCGTTTACCCGAGAGGATTCGCAGGTCTCGCGTGATGTGATCAAGCGCGACAAGGAGATCGACGAAAGCTATCGCCGGGTATTTAACGAACTTCTCGAGTTGATGATCGACGATCCGGCGGTCACGCCCGGAGCGGCTCACCTGCTTTTCGTGGCGAAACACCTCGAGCGGATCGGCGACTACGTTAAAGACATCTGTGAGCTAAACGTCTATCTGCGTGAGGCTGCCTTTATAAAACACAGCCGAAAATTCTGAACACATCAACAACTTAACAGGAAAAGGAACGCCGCCCGGCGTTCTTTTTCATTTGTCGCTACGCGAACCGATCGGGTATCTGCGCCCGTCGCTATTTGCGAAATTACCGATGCTTCTCTTCAATCTTGCGCATTGTTTTCCGAAGTGCCATCATTTTCTATTGGGCATAATGGCAAACGGCAATTGAATGTTTGCCGTCGGGGAGAATCAAATGTCTGCTGTGGTTGAAGACGTTAGGCGATTAGAGGCGTTTTTGGTGATGCCGGAGGCGGAGATCGCAGCTCGGATCGAGGAGGCACGCCGCATCCTCGGTAAACGTGTCGTGATACTCGGGCATCATTACCAGCGTGACGACGTGATCAGGCACGCTGACCTGACCGGCGATTCTTACCAATTGTCCGTGATGGCCTCGCAGACCGAAGCCGAGTACATCGTCTTCTGCGGCGTTCATTTTATGGCCGAGTCGGCCGATGTGGTCGGTAAGGACATTCAGCGGGTGATCTTGCCGGACCTCGGAGCGGGATGTTCGATGGCCGACATGGCATCGATCGATCAGGTCGAAGATGCCTGGGAGCAGCTTCGCGACATCGGCGTGCTCAAGAACAAGGTTGCCCCGATAACCTATATGAATTCGACCGCAGCGATCAAGGCATTCTGCGGCCGTAACGAGGGTGTTGTCTGTACATCTTCGAATGCCGTTCCGCTTTTCGACATTTATCTCAAAGAGTTCGACAAAATGTTCTTCTTTCCAGATCAGCATTTGGGACGAAATACCGGTGCTAAGTTCGGAATTCCGCTGGACAAGATGGCGCTCTGGAACCCGCACGAAGAACTCGGCGGCAATACCGAAGAACAGCTCCACGATGCAAAGCTGATACTTTGGCGGGGCCATTGCTCGGTCCACGGCCGGTTCAAGCCATGGCATGTCGATAAGATTCGCCAGGTGGTTCCGGGCGTTAAGGTGCTCGTCCACCCCGAATGCACACGCGAGGTGGTCGAGGTGAGCGACCTTGACGGTTCGACAAGTTTCATAATCAAGACGGTCGAGAATTCCCCTCCCGGTTCGAAATGGGCGATCGGCACGGAAGTAAATCTCGTCAATCGGCTAGCCCAGCGGTTTCCCGACAAAGAGATCCACCTGCTCGCGCCCGATCTCTGCATGTGTGCGACAATGTACCGGATCGCTCCGCAAAATCTGGCGTGGGCGGTCGAAAACCTCATCGACGGCGTCGTCGTCAATGAGATCGTCGTCGACGACGAAACCAGGCACTTTGCAAAGGTCGCCCTCGATCGGATGATCGAGTTAACAGAAACGAGGAAATAGCGACGGCTTAGTGAGGCGATACACGGTCCGACAGGCCGGGTCCACGAGATCTCCATATAAAGATCGATGGCCCAGATCAAGAACAGATTACCCGAGAACGCTCCCGGCAAATTCTATGTCGATCGCGAATGCATCGACTGTGACGTCTGCCGCGATACTGCCCCAGCCAATTTCACCCGCAATGACGACAACGGTTATTCCTACGTTTTTCGTCAGCCGAATTCCCCCGAAGAGACAGCGTTATGTCTTGAAGCAATGCTCGCATGTCCGGTCGAAGCGATCGGCGACGACGCCGCAGAATCCGCTGCTGCCCGGTAAGCCCGGTCAGATCCTTGGTTTTGAAAAATAAACGCCGCAAGGTGCTAAAATACTAGCATCTAATGATCCACTGCCGGTTCGAAACGGTACTTGAAATTATTTTTTGTCAGGGGGAAACTTTTATGAAAACACGAATTTTAATGGGGCTGATACTGCTATTGGGAATTTCTGCGGTGTCAAACGGACAGACGCCTTGGCTCGACAGGCCGCTAACTACGAATTGGAATAACGGAAACGGAAACGTGCCATCGGCGCCGAGAAATGCGTCGCCGATCGAAGGAAAATGCCAGGAGCAGATCCGCACGCCCGAATCATTGGCGGATCGGGCGATCACGCGAGCGGGCTGGTCATTATTCGGAGCCACTCAGTCGTACGGTGCTGTCACGGTCGTGATGGCAATGGCGAGCGTGGACGGGATTTGCAGGCCGAATCAATACAACGGGTTCGTTTTTGTCAACAACCGCTTTGCCGGGACGCTTGCGCCCGCTCCGGTCAACTCGCGAACCGATGGCGCCATCGGGCGGGTCATTCTGAATAACCAAAGGGAGTTGATCGCCGAATTTGCACGCTACACATCGAACGACGCTCTTTGCTGCCCTTCGCAATCGAGCCTTGTCTCTTATTCGATCTCGACCGGAACGAGGCCGATCCTAAAGGCCGACGATGTATCGACCACTGCTGTCTGCCAAACAAATGAAACGCCGGAAGTCCCGGAAAATGCGGTCACCGGCACGGTCACCTATCGGCAGCGAAGCGCACTTCCTCCGACCGCGGTACTCAATATAAAGCTGATCGATGTTTCGAGGGCAGATGCCCCTTCAACGACGATCGCCGAGGAGAACATCGAAACTGCGGGCAAACAGGTTCCGATCCCGTTTCAGCTCGAATATGAAGCGCGGCAGATCCGAGAGCGGAATCGATATGCGGTCAGGGCCGAGATCAGCGACGGCGGCCGACTTCTTTTTACGACAGACACGAATTATCCGGTGATCACGCAGGGAAACCCGAAGACCGTCGAACTGACGCTGGTACCTGTTGGCAGCGGTACTGGCCCGGGTCGAGGTTCGGGCGTGATAAGCGGAACGGTGACCTATCTTCAGCGGATAGCATTACCGCCAAACTCAGAGGTGACCGTCAGGCTGATGGATTCTGCTGAACCCGAGGGAACTCCTGTCGCCGAAACGACCTTTGCCGTGACGACCCGGCAGGTCCCGCTGCCGTTCGAGCTGCGATACGAGCAGCGCGACATCAGCCGGCAGAAAGAGTATGAGCTTCAGGCCGAGATACGAACTGAAGGCACGGTCCGATTTCGGACCGAGCGCGGTCAGCCCGTCTCGCTCCGCGGGGCACCGACGGCAAATATCGCTCTCGTTCTGGTACCGGCAGCTTCGACGCCCGAGGTGATAACAGGCAAGAGCCTGAATGCTTCCAAGTTTGGCACGGGTTCGATGCAGATCGAGGGCCGCGGTGCCGAACTGGTCGTTCGCGGGAACGTGACCATCCGAACGGATGGCACGGCGACCGTTTCGATCAGCCGGCTGAACGGTACGATCAATTTCACCGGCAAATTGGTAGCGTTCGACGCAAATTCGGCTCGAATTACAGTCGAAAGTTCAGGCGATGCCGATGCGAGCGGCGAGATCGAGATCCGCTACAGCGGCAGATCATTGAACTCGATCACCGGCAATTCGCTCATCCTCGACGGGCAAAACGTGACGCTTCGGTTTTAGGAAAAGTTAAAGGCAGTTTGCTTTAACGGCGGATCCCCATTTGAGGGGTTCCGCCTTTTTTTCGCAAAAATGCGGACCTCCGGCAGTCAATATTGCTGTAACGGAGTCAATAGTTATGGGTTTTGTAGAAAACAAGTACAAGAAGGTCAAGCCGATAAAGCAGGTACATCGCAACAGCTGCTGGGCGGCATGCCTCGAATGGTGGCAGAAGGCGAACGGGTTTTCGACCGTTTATTCACAAAAGAGCTTGCGAGCCGAAGCCGACATAAAGGCAATGTATAAGAGCAACAGCGTCACCGGCGAAACATTCAAAAAGAGCCACGACGATTACGGAACGCTCGAAAAGCACGAACTTCTGAGCATCTTCAATCAGCCGCGTTTCAATATGACGGTGCTTGAGAGTCCCGCCCCTTCGGGCGAGCTGATCGAGGTCGTGCTCAGCGTTAATGGGCCGATAATTTTGGGCTATTATGACGGAGTGGTGATGGGCAATCATGTCAACGTGATATGCGGATACGACCCGGATTTTCAGTTCGTTGAGGTGATGGAGCCGCGGACAGGGAAATTCGTTGAAAAAGGCCTGAGCGAGTTTTTGGGCGGGACCGACCCGAACGTGCTTGCGTGGAAGTGGTTCTTTAACGGCTAAAGCGGCATCGGAGGCCGCGCGGCCGGTTCGCTATTCAGATCGTTATCCTGATCCAGCCGTCCTCGATCGCGACGTCAAATCGCTCGAGCGAACAGCCGGCCTTTGTGTAACACTCGCCATTTCTTACATCAAAACGCCAGCCATGGTGTTCGCATTCGACTATGTTTCCGTAAAGGCGCGAATCAGCGATCGGGTATCCTTTATGCGGGCAAAAATTCTCGATCGCGTGAAATTGCCCGCCAACGTTGAACAATGCGATCTCGCTGCCGTCTTTCATTTTAACGGTCGCACCGCGGCCGACGGGTACCGATTCGGCCCGTCCGACGGTGATCACCTTGCCTTCGCGTTTCGGTTTCCTTTTATTCTCTTTGTGCTTTGCCATTCTTTCGTCCCGGGCCGAGCAAACGGCCGCGTTCTTCACGGCCGGGGCTTTCGTTCGGGCTTGGTATACTGAACATCTTATCGCAGCGGGCTGATAGTTTCACGCCGCGTGCCGCACAGATCATTGCTTGCTTTATACCGGCATCTAAAAGAAAATAAGAAAACGGAGAATAGAAATGAACGAGGCCACGACCAAAGCGCGAATGCGTTGCCGCGAGATAATGACTTCGAGCGTTCGGACGGCGACCGGTGAAATGCCGCTGAGCGAGGTCAGCGTACTGATGCGCGACGGCGACATGGGCTCTGTGCCTGTTATGGCCGGCGATAGACTGATCGGGATAGTCACCGACCGCGATATCGTCGTCAGGGCCGTGGCTGAGGGCAAGCCGCCGACCACGCCGGTGTCCGAAGTGATGACGACCGAGATCTTTTCGGTCGGGCCGGATGATTTTGTGTTCGAGGCGATCCGGCTGATGGGTGACAAACAGGTCCGCCGCATCCCTGTCGTGAACGAAGACGGTTCGCTCGCAGGCATCATTGCAATGGCCGATATCGCCCTCGGAATGGAGGACGAACGCGAGATCGCCGAAACGCTGGAAGAGATCTCAAGCGGCGTCGCATTTTGGAAGAAAAGCTAGCGACCGCCTGCACGGCAGAAAAAAGCACGAGCGACCACTTTAGTATGGCGAAAGCATTCAACAGGCATTTCCAGTTTCTCGGCTCGTCAAAAGGGGCGAAGCCGTCGGGACGATTGTGGTTTCCGGCTGCTGACGTTTACGAGACCGCCGAGGGCTGGGTCGTCAAGGTCGAGCTTGCCGGCGTTGCGGCCGAAGATGTCGAGATCGAGGTGAACGGCAATGTCCTGTACATCGCCGGCTGCCGGAAAGACCGCTCGTGCGCGGCCGGAGCCGCGTATCACCAAATGGAGATCACCTATAGCCGTTTCGAGAAGACTCTGCAGTTTCCATCGTCGATCGAGGGCGTAAAGCTTGACCACATGTTCGAGAATGGCTTGTTGATCATAAGGCTGAAAAAGGCCTGACCTGCCGCGCAGGTGACACCGATCAGCTGCCGACATACATCCAAGGACCGGGAAACGCGCTATGGCCGATGAAACAACAAAAGATCCGCTGACGATGACCGAGGTCGACCTGCCGAAAAATCTCGAGATCGCCATCCTTCCCCTGCAGAATACGACCCTTTTTCCCGATACGGTCGTTCCGTTGGCCGTCGGCCGCGAACGCTCGATGCGTGCGGTCGAATCAGCTCTTGCAAACGAAGAAAAGCTGCTCGGCTGCATCACGACCAAGACCGAGAACGTGACGGGCGACGAAGCGACCTACGACGATCTGTATCAGGTCGGTACCATTGTCAACATAAAGCGGATGATGCGCAACGAAGGCGTGATGCAGCTCATCGTCCAGGGGCTCGAGCGTTTCCGCATCACTGAATGGCAAACGGATCAGCCGTTCCTAAAGGCAAAGATCGAGGTCTTGCCCGAGCTGACACGGATCGACGAAGAAGAGATCGAAGCGCTGAAGCGAAACATCCATCAAATGATCCAGCAGGCGCTCGCACTGCTGCCGCAGGTGCCGCCCGAGATACGGATGGCCGTGATGACCCAGCAAGATCCGGTCCAGTTGTCATACTTCATGGCGTCGGTCCTCGACCTCGGCAACGAGACCGAGCAGAAGATGCTGGAAGCGGGAACCGTTGACGAACTCCTTTCGCTTACGCACGGTGCTCTTGCACGCGAACTCGAGATAATGCAGATCCGGTCAAAGATCGCGACCGAAGCGCAGACCGAGATGGACAAATCGCAGCGCGATTACATTCTCCGTCAACAGATGAAGGCGATCCAGAAGGAACTTGGCGAGGATGGCGACAGCGGCGAAAAGGCCGAGGCCGAACAGCTTCGCGAACGGCTCGAGACGGCCGATCTTCCGGATGATGTCCGCAAGGAAGCCAACCGCGAACTGAAACGGATGGAGGCGCTGCCGCAATCGGCGCCCGACTATCATGTCATCCGAACCTATCTTGAATACGTCCTCGAGCTGCCATGGCGAAAGGCGAGCGAAGAAAAGCTTGACCTGAACGAGGCCCGCAGGATACTCGACGAAGATCATTACGGCCTCGAAGATGTAAAGGAACGCATACTCGAGTCGCTGGCGGTCGTAAAACTTCGGCCCGATTCCAAGAGTCCGATCCTGCTCTTCGTCGGCCCTCCGGGCGTCGGCAAAACATCGCTCGGACGTTCGATCGCCCGTTCGCTTGGACGCGAGTTCGAGCGGATGTCGCTTGGCGGTATGCGTGACGAAGCCGAATTGCGAGGCCACCGCCGGACCTATATCGGCGCAATGCCGGGCAGGATCATACAGGCACTTCGCCGCGTTGGCGTAAACAATCCGGTGATGATGCTCGACGAGATCGACAAGCTCGGCAACGATTATCGCGGCGACCCATCGGCCGCGCTGCTTGAGATACTCGATCCGGCGCAGAACAACACGTTTCGAGATAATTATCTCGATCTGCCGTTCGATCTCTCGAAGGTGTTTTTTATCGCGACGGCAAACTCGCTCGGCCCGATCCCGATGCCGCTCAGGGATCGAATGGAGATCATCCAGATCGCCGGCTACAGCGACCGCGAGAAACTTAATATCGCGAAGCAATACCTTATTCCGCGGCAGTTGAGCGAAAACGGATTGAAACCGGAACAGCTCGAGATCGCGGACGACGCGGTCAATCTTTTGACCGCTCGGTACACGCGTGAGGCAGGGGTTCGGCAACTCGAACGTACTATCGGCAATCTCGCCCGAAAGATAGCACTCAAGGTTGCCGAGGGGTCGACGGAAAAGGTGACGGTAAATGCCGCATCGGTGAAAGAGTATCTCGGCGCTCCGCGGTTCTTTCCCGAATCGGCCCGCGTCGATATGCCGCCCGGCGTAGCAACGGGTATGGCATGGACCGAAATGGGCGGGCAGGTGCTCTTTATTGAAGCAACACTTCTTCCCGGCTCCGGCGGCCTTACTCTGACCGGTCAGCTTGGGGACGTGATGAAGGAATCGGCACAGGCCGCCCGAAGTTACCTTTGGTCGCACGCATCCGAATTTGGCATCGACCCCGAGAAGATCAAGCAGAACGGAGTTCATCTTCACGTCCCGGCCGGAGCGATCCCGAAGGACGGCCCGAGCGCGGGCGTAACGATGGCGTCTGCGCTTGCTTCGCTATACACCGGACGCAAGGTACGTAACGATACGGCGATGACGGGCGAGATAACATTATCGGGTTTGGTGTTTCCGGTCGGCGGCATCAAGGAAAAGGTCCTCGCCGCTCATCGTGCGGGAATTTCGAGGATAATCCTGCCGGCACAAAACGAATCGGACATCGACGATATTCCGGAAGATGTCCGGAAAGAACTCGAGATCATTCCCGCTCACCGCGTGAGCGACGTCCTTAAAGCCGCCCTTGAAGAAGGCGTTGAAGAAACCAAGACCGAGGAATTCACTTTCAAGCCTAATGACGGCAAACCGACAGAGGCCCCGACCGATCAACTGATCGCGAGGGAAAAATAGTCGGTCCTCCGCGAAACAGTACGGCGATGGTGCTCTTTTCGTTTTACCGCGCCTCACGCGTGTTTCCATTCAACTCACCTTGCGGCTAAAACACCGAACAGGCTCCGTTCCCTTGCCGCCACCAGCTGCAGACACGATAGCGTGACCTCTTTTTGAAATACCCCGATACCCCCAAGAGTTGTGTACGTTTAAAAAATCTTTGTCCGACTGCTTTCGAAAGTTTCGCATATTCGATCAAGTGATCGTAATTTTCAAAAAGTGATCGGAGGAGAGTATGCGTCTTAGAGCGAAGGAAAGATGGTTGGTGATCGGATCGATGGTTTGCCTTGCTGCCATTGGCGTAAACGCAGCGAAGGTGACATTGGCGGACACGGACCGCCGCAATAATGGGCGCCTTCGGCAATCGGTGCCCGACGCAAACGCGGCAGGCGGACAGGTTGATCTGGTCGGGCCGGTAGGCAGCGGGCAATTTGGAGCACAGGTCGCGGTGCTGCCGAATGGCAATATCGTTGTGACCGATCCGCTTTTCGATCTTCCGGGGCCGATCGCGGATGTCGGCGCGGTTTACCTCTACGACGGAAACACACTCTCCGAGATCAGCCGTTTGACCGGCAGCGCCGCGGGTGATCGAGTCGGGAGCAGTGGAATCACGGTGTTATCGAATGGAAATTACGTGATAATGAGCTCAGGTTGGAACAATGGTGCAGCGACGTCAGCGGGCGCGGTGACATTCGGAAATGCGAAGACCGGCATATCCGGAACGGTTTCAGCCGCAAATTCGCTCATCGGATCGACGACGTTGGATGAGGTTGGAGGAAATGGGGTCACAATGCTGTCGAACGGTAACTATGTTGTGCCCAGTCCGAATTGGGATGCCCCAGGCGCAGCCAATGCCGGCGCCTCGACATTCGGCAATGGCAATACGGGTGTCACGGGCACCGTTTCCGCGGCGAATTCGCTTGTCGGTTCGACCGCGAACGATAGTGTCAGCCTTGCTATCACCGCCCTTACAAATGGAAATTACGTTGTGAGCAACCCCAATTGGGATGGCCCGGGTGCCGTCAATGCGGGTGCCGTAACGTTCGGGAACGGCACGATCGGGACATCGGGAACCATTTCTGCGGCCAACTCGCTTGTCGGTTCGACAGCGAACGATACCCTCGCCGGTGTCGGAGCAGGTAGCGCCGTCACCGCCCTCACGAATGGCAACTACGTCGTTACGAGCACGCGGTGGGATGCCCCCGGGGTCGTAGATGCCGGTGCCGCAACATTCGGGAACGGAACGACCGGGGTCTCGGGACCAATTTCCGCGGCCAATTCGCTTATCGGTTCGACCGCGAACGATCGCATCGGGAACTTTGGCACCAGCACAGGCAGCGGGGTTACCCCACTGGCGAATGGGAATTATGTTGTGGTAAGCCAATTCTGGAATGCTCCGGGTGCGGCCCTTGCGGGTGCCGCAACGTTTGGGAACGGAACGACCGGGACTACGGGTACCGTATCTGCGGCGAATTCGCTTGTCGGTTCGGCCGCGAACCACAACGTAGGAAGTAGTGGCGTGACCGCACTGACGAACGGGAATTATGTTGTGTCCAGCCGCCAATGGGATGGCCCGGGTGCGTTACAGGCCGGTGCCGCAACTTTCGGGAACGGAACTACAGGGATCTCGGGAACCATTTCCGCGGCCAATTCGCTTGTCGGTACGAGGGCAAGCGATAGCGTCGGTACCGGCGGCATCATCGCATTGACCAACGGCAATTATGTTGTGATCAGCCCGGTTTGGGCGAGTGCCACCGCATCTGCGATCGGTGCCGTAACGCTGGGGAATGGCACAACCGGGATCTCGGGAACCATTTCCTCGGCCAATTCGCTGATCGGTTCGACGGCGCAAGATCGAGTCGGGGGCGGCGGCGTGACAGCACTCACAAACGGGAATTATGTTGTGGCGACACCCGAGTGGGATGCCCCGGGTGTAGTAAATGTCGGCGCTGTAACTTTAGGGAATGGCACTACGGGTGTAACTGGCACTATTTCCGCGGCCAACTCGCTTGTCGGTTCGACCGCAGCGGATTTTGTTGGCTCTAACAATGGCGGCAACAGCAGCGTCGTCGCCCTCACGAATGGGAATTATATTGTGGCCAGCGTGAGCTGGGATTCCCCGGGCGCAGCCGATGTCGGAGCGGTGACGTTCGGCAACGGCACTACGGGCGTGACCGGCGCAGTTTCCGCGGCCAATTCGCTAGTTGGTTCGACTGCGAGCGATAGCGTCAACTTCGTTATCCTCGGCCTCACGAATGGAAATTACGTTGTACGCAACCCGAATTGGGATGCCCCGGGTTTAGTAAATGCCGGTGCCGTGACTTTCGGCAACGGCACGATCGGGACCTCGGGCACTATTTCCGCGGCCAAATCGCTTGTCGGTTCGACAGCGAGCGATCAGGTCGGAAGCGGGGGCGTTACCCCGCTAACAAACGGAAGTTACGTGGTAAGCACTCCTGGCTGGGATAACGGTGCAACAGCAAACGCTGGCGCTGTCACATACGGGATCGGGTCCGGGGGTACATCCGGACCGATAAGTTCCAGCAATAGCGTTGTGGGAACTGTAACCGGAGTCCTTAGTTTCTCGTCCACTCTTTCAAACGGCCGTATGGTTGTCGGGCAACGTTTAAGGAATATCGTAACGGTCTTTGACCCCGATCCGGCAACGGTTCGAGCACCCTTCGACTTCGACGGAGATGGGAAGACGGATGTCGGGATCTTTCGTCCGGGGCCGGCAGAGTGGTGGTATCGGAGAAGCTCTGACGGACAGGTCCCGGCACTTCAGTTCGGCACCTCTACCGACGCGATCGCACCGGTCGATTACACCGGCGACGGAAAGTCGGATGTGGCGTTCTTCCGTCCGACCACGGGTGAGTGGTTCATTCTGAGATCTGAGGACGGATCGTTCTATTCGTTCCCGTTCGGCGGAGCGGGCGACACACCCGTCCCGGCGGACTACGACGGCGACGGCAAGGGCGATGTCGCGGTCTTCCGTTCGACCAACAACACATGGTACATCCAGCGTTCGTCCGACCTCGGGGTCTCGATCATCACCTTCGGAGCCTCGGGCGACCTGCCGG